>Ga0247807_10000138_pt1 | contig 54128 bp, 48 predicted proteins | sample UWRJL074202C1_FD_179931 | JGI IMG/M metagenome (GOLD analysis project Ga0247807, IMG submission 179931) | Plant litter microbial communities from Arlington Agricultural Research Station in Wisconsin, United States - UWRJ-L074-202C-1 | ecosystem: Environmental > Terrestrial > Plant litter >...
AGTTCTCCGGGATCCTGCGCGAAGAACTGAACGTCAAGACCGTAGACCTGGTCGCGTTCGAGCCCAACAGCCTCGAGCGTTTCGGAATCTCCAAGAAGCTCACCGTCAACGCCCGCGCCGCGGGTCCGCGTATCGGCAAGCAGGTTCAGGCTGCGATCAAGGCTGCCCGTGCCGGTGACTGGGAACAGCGCGGCGAAGGTGTTGTCGCGGGTGGGATCGAGTTGATCCCCTCCGAGTTCGAACTGGAACTCGAAGCCGCCGACCCCAGCAATGCCATCGCGTTCCTCGCCGGGGGAGGATTTGTGCTGCTCGATACGGTGACTACGCCGGAACTCGAGGCCGAGGGCCTTGCCCGCGACCTTATCCGTGCGATCCAGGACACCCGCAAGGCCGCTGGCCTCAAGGTCAGCGACCGGATCACCCTGAGCATCATCGGCAGTGACGCGACGGACATCGAGTCCCTCACCACGTTCGGTGAGACGATAGGAACGGAAACCCTCAGCGTCTCCACGAGCATTGTTCTCGCGGTCGACGCGGAGACTGAGGCGGCGCTGACGGCGACCGCCGGCTCCCGGCGGACCACTCTTGTGGCCGGCCAATTCTCGAACACCGGCACCCTGGTGATCGACCTCTGGAAAGCATCGGAAGCAGTGGATGTCTAATAACAACGACGAAGACCGTCCGAACGACGACGATCGCGAAATCGGCGATTACGACGACGATCTCTACGAACGTGGCGCGCAGGAGGTCTATGACGCGCTGCTGGACCGTATCGGCGAAGCATCCCCCCAGCCCCGCCTGTCGGCAACCCGCCGCGCCGTCGAGATGCTCGGAGACCCCCAGCGCGCATACCCGGTGATTCACGTCACGGGCACCAACGGCAAAACGTCGACGAGTCGCATCATCGAGTCGCTGCTGCGCGCCCACGACCTGCGCACCGGCATGCTGACCAGCCCCCACTTGGAGCGGGTCAACGAGCGCATCGTCATTGACGGTCTGCCGATCTCCAACCAGGCGCTCGTGGACAACTGGCGCGACATCACGCCGTTCCTCGAGCTCACCGATGCCGAACTGGTGGCGGCAGGCGAGTCACCGCTGAGCTTCTTCGAAGCCCTCACCGTTCTCGCGTTCGCCGCGTTCGCTGACGCTCCCGTCGACGTTGTGGTGCTTGAGGTCGGGATGGGAGGCGAGTGGGATTCCACCAACGTCGCCGACGCCCAGGTTGCCGTGTTCGCGCCGGTCGCACTCGACCACACCAGCCGACTCGGCAACACGCTCGGCGAGATCGCCGCGACCAAGGCGGGGATCATCAAGGATGATTCCGCGGTGGTGTCTGCCGGGCAGACCGCCGAGGTTGTTGTTGAACTTGAGCGAGCAGCGGCCGCCCACGGCACAACCCTCGCGGTGGAGGGCAACGAGTTCTCTCTCCTGTCGAGCACGGTCGCCGTCGGTGGCCAGGTGGTGTCCATCTCCGGACTTGCGGGCACGTACTCCGACCTTTTCCTTCCGCTGTTCGGTGACCACCAGGGACACAACGCCGCCCTGGCAATTGCTGCCGTTGAGTCGTTTATTGGGGGAGCAAGCCAAGCGCTCAACAACGACATCGTCGCTGAAGGGCTGGCCACGGTCACCTCGCCCGGACGCCTGCAGGTTGTGGGCATCGAGCCGACGGTTCTTGTCGACGCCGCGCACAACCCGCACGGCGCGGACGCCCTCGCCGCAGCGCTTCCGAACTACTTCACTTTTGACCACATCACTGCGGTCATCGGTGTGCTCGCCGACAAAGACGCCGAGGGAATTATTCGGGCACTCAACGGCTCGGTCAACGAATTTGTCGTCACCCAGTCGACATCCGACCGTTCCATCGATGCCGACGACCTCGCCGCCATTGTGGTGGGCATCGCCGGGGCCGACCGGGTCATCGTCGAGCCGTCGCTGGAAGCCGCGATGGACACCGCACGTGACTCTGCCAGCCGAACCGACAAGGGCGCCGTTCTTGTCACCGGATCGATCACTTTGATCGCCGACGTGATGACGATGGCGGTCGACCAGGGCTGGAAACAGTGACCAACGCGCCCCGCCGACCACGGCGCACCCGCAGTGTGACGGAGTTGCTCCTGAGCATTGTGCTCGTCCTCGAGGCACTGCTGGTGTTTTTTGTCACGCTGACCGTCTTCGGCCTCAAAGCCTTGGAGCCGGCGGTCGCGTTCGGCGGGGGCGCGCTGCTGTTTGTTGCTCTGGTGGCAACGACCCAAGTTCTCCGGTTCCGCTGGGGGATGTGGATCGGATGGGGGCTGCAGGTTGTACTGCTCGCCTCCGGGCTGATCCTGCCCGCGCTGTATATTGTTGCCGCCCTGTTCGTCGCGATGTGGGTCTACTGCGTCATCCGCGGCCAGCAAATCGACCGGCAGAAGTCCGCCGGTTCTCCCCAAACCTAAGCACAACACCATTGCCCTGAGGCTAAAAGAAAGAGACTCCATGAACATCGAAGAAACTCTCGTCCTGGTAAAGCCTGACGGTGTGGCGCGTAACCTCACCGGCGAGATCCTGCGCCGTATCGAGGCCAAGGGCTACAGCCTCGTTGACATCAAGCTGGTTGAGCCCGAGCGTGAGCTGCTCGCCGCGCACTACGCCGAGCATGAGGGCAAGCCGTTCTACGAGCCCCTCGTGAACTTCATGGAGAGCGGTCCCATCGTTGCTATCCGTGTCGCCGGCAACCGCGTCATCGAGGGATTCCGCTCGCTGGCGGGTACCACCGACCCGACCACGGCAGCCCCCGGAACGATCCGTGGCGACCTCGGCCGCGACTGGGGCCTCAAGGTTCAGCAGAACCTCGTCCACGGGAGCGACTCGCCTGAGTCCGCTGCGCGCGAACTGGCCCTCTGGTTCAAGTAGACCCGATTCACGCAGACCACTAAAAAAGTCGGTCACAGCCCCAGGGCTGTGACCGACTTTTTTAGTGGTGTGGTTCTATCCGGCGATAGCGTCGGAGACGAACGCGGCGAACGCGTCAGGGTCGTCGAGCGCCCCGCCGTACTGCACGCCATCAACCAGCACCGTCGGGGTGCCCGCAACGCTGTCGATGTTCGCGTTGGGAAGTGGTCCCTCCAGCGCGCGGTCGGTTGCCTCAGAGACCCAGTCGCCGAATGTCCGGTCGTCGATGCACGTGGCGATCGCCTCGTTGTCGGCACCCGCGCCGGCAACGAGAGACTTCAGTGCGTCGTCATCCAGCGCTGTGGTGTTCTCCTCGGGCTGGTCAGCGAACAACGCAGTGTTCACTGCGAGAACACTGTTGGGGTCGAAGTTCGCGACACAGGCAACGGCGTTTGCGGCGCGGGTCGAGTACTCAGTGTTGCGCGACGCGGAGTCTAGGAATGACAGCGGGTGGATCTCGAGTGTCGCCGAGCCCTCCGCAACGAGCGCTTCGATTTGCTCGCCGTTGGTGGTCTCGAACTGCCCGCAGAAGGGGCACAGGTAGTCGACGTACACAACGATGTCAGCGACGCCGTCGTCTTCGACCGGAACAGTCGCGACGGGCTCTTCGCCCGCCAGAATCGCGTCGGTGGTGACCGTTGTGATCTCTCCGGACGGAGCGGAGATCAGCGCACCATCGCTCTGCATGTTCAGCGGGCCGTCTGCCGTGGCCGTGGTGGGCCGCGTCGAGTTGACGATAATCAGGACAACAATGACCACAACGGCGATCAGACCGAGAGCGATCGAGCCCTGAGTAATCCAGCGGCGTCGCTGACGTCGCTTCTCCTCGAGAAGACGGGTCTGCCGCGCGACTTCGCGTGCGTGCTCTCGTCGCTGGTTTTTGCTTTGGCCGTCGCCGTTGTTAGTCATGCTTCCTCTTTGGTAACCGGGAAAAGCCCGGGCAGACGACGGGTGTGGTCGTCCGGTGGATGCCGTGTGTGTGCCACGTCGGCGTGGAGCCCTCTCGGAGGCGGGTGTTACAGGTACGCGATTACGTCAAGGCGCAACTGGGCAATTATCGCAATGATCAGATAGGAGACAACTGTGACAAGCGGAACCCAGCCGTATGCGCGGGAGAAAAAGGTGCGCGCGCGCCGGCCCGTGGGAATGTGGCCGCTGCCCAGCGTGTAAAACGTGAGCGTCCAGAACATCGGAATGGTGATCGACCACACCGCCATGCACCACACGCACAGTGTGTTCAGTTCGAAGATGCTCTGCGAAATCAGCCAGACCACAAAAACCATCGCGGCCAGTACACCCAGGTTGAACAGAACCCAGAACCACCGCGAGAAACGCGCACCGGCGAGAAGTGCCGCGCCCACAACGATCGGCGCGACAAACGCGCCGAGCCCGATAAGGGGGTTGGGGAAGCCAAAGAGCGAACCCTGCCAGGAGTCCAAGTTTTTGCCGCACTGCACAACAATGCTGAAGTCACAGCTGATCCCCGCGGTGGGGTTGATCAGGGCATTGATCTTGGTGACGGTCAACTCGAATGAGGAGAACCACCCGACAATGCCGGTGACAATGAGAACAAGCGCAAGCGCAACTGGTCGCTTTTGCGCGGGAATGCTGGTCATGGTCGGATTATTGCACGTGCGACCTGAGGGCTTTCCGGTGCGGTCGCACGACAAATCACCAATGCGTGCGATAATTTGCTGTAGTCAGTCGGGCCGCGCCCGGTTGACGCCAAAGAAGGCTTAACCGGGCATAAAACCGGGCCACCACAACCAGCACAGGGATGCTGCGGTGACGGATAGCAAGTTCCGTGCACTGTGGTGACAGTCAGTGCAGGTAGACAGCATGGGCAACCGGGCCACCAGTCTCGATGAACTCGAGACGCGAGACCGGTTGCGGTACATGAAGGATTAGCAGCGTTTCCGCTCCGGCGGAGAACGCTCCAGAGATTATTCGGTAGGCGGCGCGGTCGCCCGGCCGACCAGGGAGTCCACCAGTAATGGTGAATATAAACGAAAATAATGAAGCACCCAAGAAGCGCAGTCGGCTGTTTGGGGGGCGCAAGCCCGCCACGGTGCCCAGTGTGGAGAGTGTGGCTGACGCCGTCGAGCCCGAGGCTCCGACTGTTGTCGACGCCGTAGGCGAGACCTCGTTGCCTGACGCACCTCGACGACGCACCCCAGCGAAGCGCTCGGTCGAAGCCGCGGTCGACGCGTCTCCCGAGACCGAGAGCGCCGACGCCGACGAGGTCGCACCCGTCAAAACCCGACGTGCTGCACCCAAAAAGACTGCGAGTGTTCTTGTGGTTGATGGCGAAGCATCCATCGGAAACGAACCGATGACCGTTGTCGCCCCCGACACCGCATCACGCCGTACCCCGCCGCGCCCCACCACATCGCTGCTGTTCCAGGCACCGGATCTGCCGCCGGTGACTGAGCGTGCACCGTCGCGTCGCGACGAGTCCGGCCGCGACGACAACCGTCGCGAGGACAACCGTCGTGACGACTGGCGCCGCGACGACAACGCTCGCGATACCAACAACCGCGACTCCAACAGCCGCGAGACGAACAACCGCGACAACTCGCGCGACGACGACCGTCGTGACGACGAGCGCAGCAACGACCAGCAGGACGACGAGACGCAGGGCGTTCGCCGCCGTTCGCGCCGCCGCCCGGGCGAAGAGCCCCGCGAGGGCGACACCGACCCGAACACCGTGGTCAAGGTTCGCCAGCCGCGCAAGCAGCCCGAACTCATCACCGAACCGCAGCGCATCAAGGGATCCACCCGCCTCGAGGCCAAAAAGCAGCGCCGCCGTGACGGCCGTGATGCTGGTCGTCGCCGCCCCGTGATCACCGAAGCCGAGTTCCTCGCTCGCCGCGAAAGCGTCGACCGGGTGATGGTTGTGCGTTCCAAGTTCGATCGCACCCAGATCGCCGTTCTCGAAGACGGTGTGCTCGTCGAGCATTACGTCGCCAAGGCAGCCGAGGCGAGCCTTATCGGCAACGTCTACCTCGGACGTGTGCAGAACGTGCTCCCCAGCATGGAAGCCGCCTTCGTCGACATCGGACGCGGCCGCAACGCTGTGCTGTACTCCGGTGAGGTCGACTGGGATGCTGCCGCTGCCGACAGCGACACCAAAAACCAGCCGCGCCGCATTGAGCTCGCACTCAAGCCGGGCGACCGTGTTCTGGTGCAGGTCACCAAGGACCCGATCGGCCACAAGGGCGCACGCCTGACCAGCCAGGTCAGCCTGCCGGGACGCTACCTCGTCTACGTACCGAACGGCTCGATGAACGGAATCAGCCGCAAGCTGCCCGACACCGAGCGTGCTCGCCTCAAAAAGATCCTCAAGGAGGTTCTGCCCGAGAACGTCGGCGTTATTGTGCGCACGGCAGCCGAGGGCGCAACCGACGAGCAGCTCACGCTCGACGTCAACCGTCTGACCAGCCAGTGGGCCGAGATCAGCCGTCTTGTCGAGACCTCGCAGGCACCCGTGCTGCTGCACAGCGAGCCCGACCTGCTCGTCAAGATTGTGCGCGATGTCTTCAATGAAGACTTCCAGAAGCTCGTTATCGCCGGCCCCGAGGCGCAGACGACCATCGAGAACTACCTTCGTTCGGTCGCTCCCGACCTGCTCGAGCGGGTGGAAGCCTACGAAAGCGACACCGACTCCTTCGATGCGTACCGCATCTCGGAGCAGATCGAGAAGGCGCTCGACCGTAAGGTCTGGCTGCCTTCCGGTGGTTCGCTGGTTATCGACCGCACTGAGGCCATGACCGTTGTTGACGTCAACACCGGCAAGTTCGTCGGTTCGGGCGGAAACCTCGAAGAGACTGTCACCAAAAACAACCTTGAAGCCGCCGACGAAATCGTCCGCCAGCTGCGTCTGCGTGACATCGGCGGAATCATCGTTGTCGACTTCATCGACATGGTTCTGGAAACCAACCGCGACCTGGTTCTGCGTCGACTGGTTGAGTGCCTCAGCCGCGACCGTACCAAGCATCAGGTCGCCGAGGTCACCAGCCTTGGTCTGGTGCAGATGACGCGTAAGAAGCTCGGACTCGGGCTCATCGAGTCGTTCTCCGAGGCGTGCGAGCACTGTGCCGGTCGTGGAATCATCATCCACCACGACCCCGCCACAAAGCACCGCCAGACCCCGCAGCAGCAGCCCGAGGGCAGCGGCCGTGGTCGCCGTGGCAACAACAGCGGCAACGGCAACAACGGCAATGGCAATGGCAACACCAAGGCGCAGAACACCGCGCCGGCTTCATCGCGCAACTCGGGCGCTGGTTCAGGCGCTGTGGCACCCGCCGCAGCATCCGCCCCCACCACACAGAGCATCCCCGTTGTGACGCACGCCATCACCGATGACGTGCGCAATGCACTCGCCCGGGTCGCCAAGAGCACGGTGCACACCGACGCTCCGGCATCGGCCGACGCCACTGCGGAGACCCCTGTTGTCGAGGCAGCCCCGGTCGAGGCAGTCGCTGTCGCCGAGGTTGTCGAAGTAGCGGAGCCGGTCGAGGCACCGACGCGCTCCGGACGCGGCAACGGTCGCAACGGAGGACGCCAGGGCAACGACCGCAACAACGGACGCCAGGGGAACGACCGCAACAACGGTCGCCAGGCTGCCGCATCGGGCTCCAACGCGCGCAAGATCAGCGCCGAGGAGATCAACGCCATGCACAGTGTCTCGGTCGACCGTGCGCCCGCGCCGGTCACTGCGGCTCCGGCACGGTCGGAGGATGCGCCTACCGAGGCATCCGTCGCGATCCTCGACATCCCGGTCACGAAGTCCTCACGGGCCTCTCGTCGCATCAGCACCCACGATGCGGAGCAGATCCTCGACTCCGTGCTCGGCGCACTGCCTGAGCCCAAGCAGCCCGGCCAGGGACGCTCGCGCACGTCGCGCCGCGCCTCCAGCACAGGCGCAGGAATCATCACCACCGAGTCCAAGGAGTAACCACTCCCGGCGCTGACGCGTCGACTCAGCACACACCCGCGGTACCGGGGAGCCTCGCTCCTCGGTGCCGCGGGTGTCTGTGTTGAGGGAGTAGCGTTGGGCCCTGCCGGGGGACCGCAAACCCGGCCGTCAACATGTAGACACACCGCGGCCCGCTGCACACTCGCGCCAGTCGTCCTGCCCGCACCGTTTTCGTTACTGGTACGGAGGATTTTTTGAGCGCGTCCCGCCCCACGTCTGTGTCCCTTCGGTCTCAGCTGTTCCGCCGCAAACCGATTTCTGGTACTGCCGCGGACGACTCATCCGGGCTCAAGCGCACCATCGGCACGTTCCAGCTGACGATGTTCGGTGTGGGCGCGACGGTGGGAACTGGAATCTTTTTTGTGATGTCGCTGGCAGTGCCGGAGGCCGGGCCCGCGGTGGTCATCTCGTTCCTCATCGCGGGGCTCGCCGCAGGACTCGCGGCCCTCAACTACGCAGAGATGGCGTCCGCCGTTCCCGTCTCGGGGAGTACCTACTCCTACGCGTATGCCACACTCGGCGAGATCGTGGCCATGGGAGTCGCGGCATGCCTGTTGTTGGAATACGGGGTGTCGACTGCCGCGGTGGCCGTGGGCTGGAGCGGCTACCTCAACCAGGCACTGCGCAATTTGTTCGGAGTGGAGGTGCCCCACGCGCTGGCCGCCGCGCCGTGGGATTCTGACCCCGGGATCATCAACCTTCCCGCCGTTCTGCTGGTGCTGATGTGCGCCGTACTGCTGATCCGGGGAGCGACGGAGTCGGCCCGCATCAACGCGGTGATGGTGATCGTCAAACTGACCGTTCTCGCACTGTTTGTGATCGTGGGGTTCACCGCGTTCGACGCCAACCAGTTCTCGGACTTCGCGCCCTTCGGCGCGGCGGGTGTTGGCGTAGCGGCATCCACCATCTTCTTCTCGTTTATTGGCCTCGACGCGGTCTCCACGGCCGGGGACGAAGTGAAAGACCCCCAACGCACCATGCCGCGTGCGCTTGTCGCGTCACTCATCATCGTGGTGGTGTTTTATCTGCTCGTCGCCGTGGCGGCAATCGGCAGCCAGCCCTGGCAGAACTTTGAAAACCAGCAGGAGGCCGGGCTCTCGCAGATTCTGGAGAACATCACCGGGGCTCCGTGGGTGGGAACCATCATCGCGCTCGGCGCAGTCGTCTCCATCTTTTCGGTCACGCTGGTGATCATGTACGGCCAGACGCGCATCCTTTACGCCATGGCCAAGGACGGAATGGTTCCGCGCGTCTTCGCTCGAATCAACTCACGAACGCACACGCCGGTGCACAACACAGTGATCGTCGCGATTGTGGTCAGTATCCTCGCGGCGTTTGTGCCCCTCGATTACCTCGCCGACCTGGTGTCGATCGGCACGCTGACCGCCTTCATCGTTGTCTCGCTCGGAGTTATGACCCTCCGTCGCACCATGCCCAACCTTCCTCGGGCATTCAAGGTGCCTCTGTTTCCGGTGACGCCGATCCTTGCGATTGTGGCCTGCCTCTACATTCTCGCCAGCCTGCGGTGGTACACGTGGGCATGGTTCGCCGGGTGGGTGGCGGTTGTGCTCGGGTTCTACTTTGTGTGGGGCCGCAAACACTCCGCGCTCAATTCGGCTCGCCAGGAGTCGGATACGGCAGAACCCCTCCACCGGTAAGACGCGCCCGGGCTGGCGCCGCGAGAGGTGTGTGTCACCAGGTGGCCCGCGGGTCCGGCTCGGTTCGTCCAGCCACCCATGCGAAGATATCCGCGGTGGAAACGACGGTCAGGCACGGGCATACGCACCCCCAGCACGGGGAGGGCGAGCGCCGTCGACGCCATCCACGCCGACGCCTAGTGTGGCTCTGGATCGGACTCGCCGGTATCGCGCTGCTCTTCACCGCGCGCGCCCTCACCGGCGATATCGAGGATGTGGGCCTTCCTAATCACGTGCAGGACTTCCTGACACTCAGCATCAGCGTCATCATCGAGTCGCTGCCCTTTGTGGTGTTGGGAATCCTCCTCTCCATCGTGGTGCAGGTCTGGATCCCGGATGATGTGTTTATCAAGCTCCTGCCCCGCAACGTGGTGTTGCGACGCATCGCCATCTCGTTGCTCGGCGTGCTCCTTCCCGTCTGCGAGTGTGGCAACCTCCCGCTCGCACGCGGACTCATCGTAAAAGGTCTAACGGTCTCCGAGTCGATGACCTTCCTCCTTGCCGCGCCCATCGTGAACCCCATCACCATCCTCACGACGTACCAGGCGTTTGGGTGGAATGACGGAATTCTCGTCGCGCGGCTCGTGGGGGGATTCCTCATCGCCAACCTCATCGGGTGGATGTACAGCCGGCACCCGGCCCAGCAGTCGCTGCTGACCGACCGGTTCGCCGCGGAATGCGCGTTGCCCGACGCACACAGCCATGCGGACACCAAATGGCAGAAGAGCGTTGACCTGTTTGTGCGGGAGACAGGGATCATCCTGCCTGCTCTCTTCCTCGGCTCCGTTGCCGCGGGGCTCGTCCAGGTAGCGGTATCCCGCCAGGTACTGGTGACTCTGGGCAGCAACCCCGTCTGGTCGATCCTCGCGATGATGGTGCTGGCATTTATCATCTCCATCTGCTCGAACGTGGACGCGTTTTTCGTTTTGCCCTTCGCCAGCACGTTCCTCCCGGGATCCATCGTGGTGTTCCTCGTGTTCGGCCCCATGATCGACATCAAAATGCTCGCCCTGATGCGCACCACGTTCCGTACCCGGGTACTTGTGCAGATCACCCTTGTCGTCGCGCTCGCGAGCGCCCTGATCGGATTGGTTGTGAACTATCTGGCTTAACATTCAGCGGTGGAGGGGCGTTGCGCTCATCGCCGCCGCCATCGTCGCGACCGTCTGGCTGGGGATCAACAATCAACTGATCCTCTACATCCACCCGCGGTACATCGTTTTCACCCTCATCATGGCCGCGCTGGCCCTGGTGCTGGTGGTCGCGAGCTTTTTGCTGCGCGCCCCGCACTCGCACGACGAGCCCCATACCCGCGCGCAGAACCTGGTGGCGAACACCGCCGCCGTCCTCGCTCTTGCCGTAGCTGTCGCGATGATCGTGGTGCCCCCGGCGACCCTGACTAGCGCCACAGTGGCGCAGCGCAGCATCAACAGCTCCGGTGTCGGGGAGGAAGTGCAGTCCGTCGCCGATGCCGACAACGCGTCTGCGGGCGCCTTCGCCAGCTTCACCGTGCTCGACTGGGCCTCCCTGCTGCGCCAAACGAGTGACACCAGCTTCTACGCGTCCAAACCCGCGAGCGTGGTGGGATTTATCACCGCAGACGCCGACGATCCGACCAACGTGTTCTACGTCTCACGGTTTGTGATCACCTGCTGTGCTGTCGACGCCCAGCCGGTCGGTGTTCCCGTCTACATGCCGGGGTGGAGCGACGACTACGCGCTTGACGACTGGGTAGAGATCAGCGGCGGGTTCGTCGCCAACCCCAGCTCGAGCAGCGCCCAGCAAATCGCCCTCCTGCCCGACGTGGTCACTCCCATCGGTGAACCGAGTGAGCCGTACCTCTTTTGACCGATCCGTCTTCCCGTCGATTCCGGCGTACCTTCGCTGGTGTTGTCGCCTCGCTTGTTGTGCTCGTCGCGGTGTTCGCCGCGCTGGGTGCCAATCAGGGTCCCAAACTCTCGAGCGCCCAGGTCGACACCGATGGTGTTGTGTCCCAGAGCGGCCAGCAGCTGCGGCTGTTCGCGAATCAGGCGGTGGCGACGGTCACCGCTGAGCAGGTGTCAATCGTTCCGGATGCCCCGGTCACAGTCACCTCAAGCGGTGACGCCATCGCGGTGCAGTTCGACCAACCTCTCCGCTACAACACCGACTACACCGTCACCGTGACGGGAGTCACCAGCCAGTACGTGGACACTCCCGCAACCCTCGACTATTCCTTTCGCACAGGAAGCCCTGACCTCTACTACCTCGACCGGGGTACGGACTCCGACCAGATCATCCGCACCAGCATCTCGGAGACCGAACGAACGGTTGTGTACTCCGCACCCCAGATTCAGGACTTCGCCGTGTTCGACGCCGCTGTCGCCGTTGTCACCACCGACGACGCCGGGCTGAATGAGCTCTCCCTCGTCAATGCACAGGGCAACGTGGAGTCGGTGGCGTTGCCCGGTGCCGGCACCCTTGACCTCATGCGTGGCAACGCAGCGACGGGTGTGCTCGGGTTCACCTTCACCGGCGCCGAACCGACACCGGAACGCGAGTACTTCGACACCCTCTTCACCATTGATCTGAACAGCACCCGACTGCTCACCCCGGTCACCGGGCTGGACGGCGCGGCGCTTGAGGTTCTCGAGTGGAGCTTTGTGCCGGGATCCACTCGACTAATCGCCCAGAACACCGACCAGAGCCTGCTCTCGGTGGACACGGCAGAACCGCGCGACGTGCTGCCCCTCGGCCAGTACGTTGAATTCGACTCGGTGTCTACGGACGGCAGCACAGTGGTGGTCGCCGACCCCTTCGGTCCCCTTGCCCTCGACGTCGCAGACGGATCCACTCGGCGCCTCGACCCATCACCACTCGACGGGGACATCCCCTTCGGAGGGACGGCGCAGGTTCTGCCCGACGGGCGTTGGCTGCAGCAGGTCGCTTTTTTCGACGAAACGAGCGGACGTTTTCAGAGCCTGGTTGTTGTCGACGACGGAGACACGTCCCGCGCGATTTTCCGCACCCTGAATGACGCAGGGAGCATCGAGCGGTTCCAGGTCTCGCCAAACAACCAGTACGTCGCCATTGAGACCGTGCCGGACGTCGAGATCAGCGAAACCGACGGATATGCCGTCAATGGTCGCTCGACGAGCATCACCACCGTTTTTGTCGACATCGAGTCCGGTGCCGTGGTGAAGAGCATCGAAGGGTTCGACGCGTCCTGGTGAGGGGCTAGAGACCGCGGCGCTGTCGCTGGGTTACCCGTAGCCCACTGTCGCGGAGTCGTTCCACCATCTCGCGCACCGTCACGGGTACCGCTCCGGCATCCACCAGCTCTTGCCAGCTTGCCGCGGGAACGTCGTAGTGGTCGGCATCGAAACCGCGGCGGGGGAGGCCAGCAGCCGCAGCGAACTCGTGTAATTCGTCGAGCGACGTGTCGCTCACGAGGTGGGCCCATAGAGTGTTGTGCGCCGGCCACATAGGCTGGTCGATCAACACGGTCATGGGCTGATTCTAGACAGGCGGACGACGGATGAACGACACGGGGCACCCGGGGCAGGCGCACAACAGGCGGGTTCCGGCCGTCACCGCGTTGGCAGTGGCCGCGTACCTGCTGGTGCAGGAAGTCGTCCTCTCAATCATCGGCGTGATCACCTCACTGAGTTACGTCACTACGTCGCCGGGTCAGTCGTCTCAAATTTTCGGCGGAATTCTGATCGAGTTCTTCAAGCGTGTCGCCGAATCGCCGGTGTCCATCGGTATCGGCGTGTTTGTGACCTTCGCGTTTCTCGCCACCATCACGGCCGCGTTGTCTCTTCGCCAGGTCGTCTTCCGCGCACTGTTGGCGGCGATAATCGGGTGCGTGATTATGTTTGTGGTCGCTGTGCTGCTGGGCTTTTTTGTCTACGGGAGATTCGCTACCGGCATGTTCGGTGCCAGCTTCCCCGGTTTTATGCTCGACGGCAGTAGTATCTCTTATATCTTCATCGACGCGGTCGGATCCGTTGCGCGAGCATTTGTGAGCGTAGCCCCAATCGTTGTCTTGGCTGGTGTTTTCCAGTGGATGTGGTGTGGCCGACGGACCTCCGTAGGCAATCGGGTTTCAGCGAGCGAGACAGGTACCTCCAGTCAGGTTTGACCGGAGTGCTTCGGATCGACTATTGTTGGCCCTTGGCGTGTGCTGGGCAATACTCACGGGTATTTATGGTCACACCGGGCGAATGACTGCGGCGCAACAACCGCAGATGGCATTTGTTACCAGCGCCAGAAGCTTTCTCTCCAACTCCAAGGCAGCATCTCTTCAGACGGTGTCTTCTCAACAAACAAAGGGTTCCAAGTGGTTTACGCAGTTGTGCGCGCCGGTGGTCGGCAGGAAAAGGTAGAGGTCGGCACGATCGTCGTCCTCGACCGCATCAAGGCTGACGAGAACGGCAACGTCGAGTTGGCTCCCGTGCTGCTCGTCGATGGTGAGACGATCACGCACGGTGCTGCTGCACTGGCGAACGTCAAGGTCACCGCCGAAGTTGTTGGCGACCTGCGCGGTCCCAAGATCGTTATTCAGAAGTTCAAGAACAAGACCGGGTACAAGAAGCGTCAGGGGCACCGCCAGGAGCTCACGCGCATCAAGATCACCGGCATCACCAAGTAGTCGTCAGGGGCTGAGAACAAATGGCACACAAAAAGGGCGCAAGCTCCTCACGTAACGGTCGCGACTCTAACGCGCAGTACCTCGGCGTCAAGCGCTTCGGCGGCCAGGTCGTCAAGTCGGGCGAGATCATCGTCCGCCAGCGCGGCACCCACTTCCACCCCGGCGTCAACGTCGGTCGTGGCAAGGACGACACCCTGTTCGCGCTTGCCGCGGGCGCGGTCGAGTTCGGCGCGAAGGGTGGCCGCAAGGTCATCAACATCGTCTCCGTACCGGTAGCCGTCTCCGCGTAGTTTTTCCCGTTTTTCCTGCAGAGGCGAGCTTCGGCTCGCCTCTGCTGTTTCCCCCAACGGCGTCCTAGGCTGTTGTGACGCTTTTGTCGCAGGCTTTTCGGGGCGGACCGTTGGCCCAATATCTAAGGAGCATTGCCATGGCAACGTTTGTTGACCAGGTGACACTGCACCTTCGTGCGGGCAGCGGGGGAGACGGTTGCGTCTCGGTCAAGCGGGAGAAGTTCAAACCTCTCGCCGGACCCGATGGCGGCAACGGGGGTCACGGAGGCAACATTGTCCTCGTCAGTGACTCCAGCGTCACCACTCTTCTCGGCCACCACCGTGCGCCGCACAAAAAGTCGGACAACGGCGGCCCCGGTATGGGTGACCACCGCGCCGGCCAGAGTGGCGAAGACATCGAACTTCTCGTTCCGGTTGGAACGGTTGTCAAAGATGTCGACGGCAACGAACTGATCGACATGGACGTTGCGGGGCTGCGTTTCATTGCAGCTCCTGGCGGCCTCGGCGGTCTCGGTAACGCCGCCCTCGCAACCACCAAGCGCAAAGCCCCGGGCTTCGCGCTCCTCGGCACTCCGGGCTGGGACGGCGATGTCCTTCTCGAGCTCAAGACTGTCGCCGACGTTGCCCTCGTGGGCTACCCGTCGGCCGGTAAGTCCAGCCTGATCGCGGCGATGTCTGCGGCCAAGCCGAAGATCGCCGACTACCCCTTCACAACGCTCCACCCGAACCTCGGCGTTGTCCAGGCGGGGGAGACCCGCTACACCATCGCCGACGTTCCCGGACTCATCGAGGGCGCCAGCGAGGGCAAGGGACTCGGACTCGAGTTCCTGCGCCACGTCGAACGGTGTACCGCACTGCTCCACGTGCTCGACTGCGCCACCCTCGAGCCCGGTCGCGATCCGATCAGTGACCTCGAGATCATCCTCGGTGAACTCGCCGCATACCCCGTCCCCGAGGGACAGCTTCCGCTTCTCGAGCGCCCCCAGCTCGTCGCCCTTAACAAGGTCGACGTGCCCGACGGACGTGAGCTGGCCGCATTTGTGCGCGCCGAACTCGAGTCGCGCGGATACCGCGTGTTCGAGATCTCCGCGGTCTCCCGTGAGGGTCTGCGTGAACTTAGCTTCGCACTGGCCGAAGTGGTGGACGCCGACCGTGCGGTCAAGGCTCTCGAGCCGGTCATCGAGCGTGTTGTGATGCGCCCGCGTGCCGTCAACGAAACCAACTTCATCGTCAAGGTCGAGGGTGGCTCCACCGGCAACATTTACCGCGTGATCGGCGAAAAGCCGGAGCGCTGGGTCGCCCAGACCAACTTCACCAACGACGAGGCCATCGGCTTCCTCGCCGACCGCCTTGCCAAGCTCGGTGTGGAAGAGAAGCTCTTTAAGTCCGGTGCTGTCGCGGGTTCCACCGTCATCATCGGACCCGGCAACGGCGTCATCTTTGACTGGGAGCCCACCCTGACCTCGACCGCCGAGCTGGTGACCGCGCCCCGTGGTACCGACTCGCGCCTCGATGACAACCCCCGTATGACGAGCAACAAGCGTCGTGAAACTTACCTCGAGCGGATGGATGCCAAGGCAGCAGCACGAGCAGAGCTGCAGGCCGAGCGCACCGCAGGAATGTGGAACGTGGACGACGAGATTGCCATCGCCCGTGAGAACGGGTCAGACACCACCGATCGCGACTAGTTCCTGATGGGGGCGATCTCTGGGCGGGATGAAATTCCGCGCGCCAAGCGCATTGTGGTGAAGGTCGGATCGTCCTCGATCAGTGGACCCAACGCGGGGCAAATCCCGCGGCTGGTGGATGCTCTGGCGTCTGCCTATGAACAGGGCACCGAGGTCGTTCTGGTCTCGTCGGGTGCGATCGCTACGGGGATGCCATTCCTGAAGCTCGATGCGCGGCCGACCGATCTCGCCACCCAGCAAGCCGCTGCTGCCGTCGGCCAAAATCTCCTCATCTACCGCTACCAGGAAAGTCTCGACCGCTACAACATTGTTGCGGGGCAGGTTCTTCTGACCGCAGGCGATCTTGAGAACCAGACATCCCGAAGCAATGCGCAGCGCGCCATGGAGCGACTGCTCGGCCTGGGAATTCTGCCCATCGTCAACGAGAACGATACGGTCGCCACCCAGGAGATCCGCTTTGGCGACAACGACCGGCTCGCCGCGTTGGTGTCGATTCTGGTGCGTGCCGACCTTCTGATCCTGTTGTCCGATGTTGACGCGCTCTACACGCGCCCGCCTCATGAGCCCGGCGCCGTGCGTATCGACTCTGTTGCTCTCGACGACGATCTCGCGGGGGTGACGTTTGGTGATATTGGTGCAGCAGGCGTGGGCACCGGGGGAGCGGGCACCAAGGTCGCAGCAGCCCAGCTCGCTGCGCAGCGAGGGACCGCTGTGCTGCTTACGGCAACAGACCGTGTCGCCGACGCGCTGACGGGTGCGTCTATCGGCACCTGGTTCCACCCCTCCGCTCGCTGATCCGGCACGACGCCGCCCAGCGCCTCTACACTCGACGTATGTCTCAGACCGTCATCGCCGGCCCCAGCCTCACTGACAAACTCGACGCCGCCCGCGCCGCCTCGCGTATTCTCGCGACTGCGACTGCGGCCCAGAAGAACGCTGCGCTGTTGGCGATAGCCGATCGCGTCGCTGGCGCGGCCGCACTGGTACTTCCCGCCAACGAACTCGACCTCGCCAACGCGCGGGAGAACGGGTTGAGCGTCGGGATGCAGGACCGACTCCGCCTCGACGGCGCCCGACTCGATGGTCTTGCCGCCGCCGTGCGGCAGGTGGCATCGCTCGTCGACCCCGTGGGGGAGTCGGTGCGTGGCTCAACCTTGCCGAACGGACTCAAAATCTCGCAGGTGCGTGTGCCATTCGGTGTGGTTGGCGCCATTTACGAGGCACGCCCGAATGTAACCATCGACATCGCGGCTCTGGCGCTCAAAAGCGGCAATGCCGCTGTGCTACGGGGAGGATCCGCAGCCCTCCACACCAACCTTGTTCTCGTGACCGTTCTGCAGGAAGCCATCGCTAGCGTCGGGCTGCCCGCCCTCGCTGTGCAGACCATCGATGAGTTCGGTCGCGAGGGTGCGCAGCAATTGATGCGGGCCCGTGGCTACGTCGACGTACTCATTCCTCGCGGCAGCGCCAACCTGATCAATACCGTTGTCGCCGAATCCACCGTGCCCGTGATCGAAACGGGCGCTGGAGTGGTGCATGTGTACCTCGACGAGTCGGCCGACCTCGACACGGCGGTGGAGATCGTCCACAATGCCAAGGTGCAGCGCCCCAGTGTGTGCAACGCCCTCGAGACGCTTCTGGTGAATGCCTCCGCCGCCGAACGCGTGCTTCCCGCGGTGCTGGGTCGTCTCCGCGACGCGGGCGTCACCATCCACGCTGATGAGCGCACTCGTGCCATCTTCGCCGACACCGTTGCCGCGACGGAGGACGACTGGTCGACGGAGTACATGTCCCTCGACATCTCGGTTCGGGTTGTCGACGACCTCGATGGTGCACTTGAGCACATTCGTACCTATTCGACTCACCACACCGAATCCATCATTACCAACGACCTCGCGCGGGCCGAGCGCTTTCTCGCCGAGGTTGATTCTGCGGTGGTGATGGTCAACGCCTCGACCCGTTTCACCGACGGCGGGGAATTCGGTTTCGGCGCCGAAGTGGGTATTTCAACCCAAAAACTGCACGCTCGCGGACCCATGGGTTTGGCCGAGTTGACGAGCACCAAGTGGGTTGTGCGCGGTACTGGCCAGGTCCGTGGCTAGAATTCATTAGTCCCGATCGGAGAAACGCATGACGCTACTTGCCACCCTTCTCGCTGAAACAGCAGAAGTGCACCACGAACTCTTTATGCCGCCGATCGCTTTTGCGGCGGTAGCTTTTGCCGCATTCCTGGTGCTCGGTGTAACCACGTGGAGCTTCCGCGATGTTGCCAACCGCCACAGCCAGAAGTTCAACAAGGGTGGTCACGACGCCCACGACACCCACGACTCCGGTCACTAGAGCCGTATTTCATGGCCGATAGCGAGCCCCGTCGCGCCCGCATTGGGGTCATGGGCGGAACCTTCGACCCGATTCACAACGGTCACCTGGTGGCCGCGAGTGAGGTGCAGCAGCACTTCGACCTCGACGAAGTGATCTTTGTGCCCACGGGCCAGCCCTGGATGAAGCCGCGGGTGACCGCGGGGGAGCATCGCTACCTGATGACGGTGATCGCCACGGCCGCCAACCCTCGGTTCACCGTGAGCCGCGTGGACATCGATCGCCAGGGTCCGACGTACACGATCGACACCCTGCGCGACATCCGGCGTGAGCGCCCCGATGCCGATCTGCTTTTTATCTCGGGAGCGGACGCCATCGCGCAGATTCTCGAGTGGAAAGACGTTGCCGAACTCTGGTCTCTCGCTGATTTTGTCGCGGTGTCACGACCCGGCCACGACCTCTCCATTAGCGCATTGCCCGAGCAGGGCGTAAGCTCTCTTGAAGTCCCCGCTCTGTCAATATCCTCTACGGATTGCCGGAGCAGGGTGAGCCGGGGCTTTCCGGTCTGGTATTTGGTTCCCGATGGTGTCGTTCAGTACATCTCCAAACACCACTTATATCGGAGTAACTCATGACCACATTCCAGGATCCGCCGCACCAGAGCAGGCGGGCAGTACGACGCAGCGAAGTTCGTCCCGACGAGCAGACTGAAGTCGACGCCCCCGTCCGTCCGGCGACCGCCCGCACTGGTCGTCGCGCCCAGCTTCCGTCGTCCACCGAATGGCAGTCGAACGACGCTGACGGTGACAGTCCCCGCAGCGCCGCGCCCGTCATCGAGCCTTTTACCCTGGCCACCCCTACGATCCCTCAGGTCCCCACCTACAGCGCGCCTGCCTCGCATGCCGCACCGGTGTCACCTGATCTTGTAGAGCGCCCTCGCCCCGCACCCGGTCGTCGTGTGTCGCTTGCCGCTGGCGAAGCCGCGCCGACGAGTGCCATCTCAATTATTTCGGACGAGACGGTTGCCTCGACTGAGGCGGACTCCACGCCCGTCGAGGTTGTCGCTGTAGCCGCCGACGCTGTCGATGCTGACGCCACGTCCGTCGATGAGCCCACCTCTGACACTGACGCTTCCGCCGCCATCGCCGACGCTCCTGTGTCGGCTTCTGATTCCGCCACCGCGACAGAGTCCGCTACTGACACGAGCGCAACTGAGGCCGCTGCCGACTCGAGCGCCGCCGAGGCCGACGCTGAGCCGCCTGTTGTTGAACGCACCATGACGCGTCGCGAGCTTCGCGAAATGCGTGTTGCGGCCGAGCGCGCTGCCGGGCTCGATGTGCCCGAGGCGATTGGGGCCATCCTCAACTCCGGCACCATCATCCTCCCGTACCTGTCGTCTGGGCCCACGCGCCGCGTTGAAGACGCTCTCGCCGAGTTCGACGCGATCACCCAGCCGTCCGATGACGTCGAAGAGCCCGCGGAATTCCCGGTTGCTCCCGTGTCGACGTGGGACATGCCGCTTGACCCTCCGCACCACGAGGACGCCGACGAATCGGCTATCGACAGTGACTCTGAGTCCTCGACGGATTCCGCGGCTGCCCCGGCGCTGATCGAACCTCTGCCCACGCCCGCCGTTGTGCCCCCTGTTGTCCCGGTGGACGAGGACGACGATGACGCGGTGGACGAATCGGACAAGGTCGCGTCGACAGAGGGTTCTTCCGCAGACGCCTCCGTTCCCGCAATTGTCGAGCCCGACGCATCCCCCGCCTCTGCCCGGTCCGCCGGTCACTGGTCGGTTCGTGCCGATATGGACGACGACATCGAGTCGCTGGAAAACACCATCACCCGTACCGTTGGCACAACCGGCGCCGTCACTACCAGCGCCCTTGTGCTGCCATCCGTGCCCCAGTCGTCGGACATCACGGCTCCGTTCACCGCGAACGGCGAAACGATGATGACCGGTTCCATCGACCTTCCCCGCAGCCTTGGCTCGACCGGTGTGCACCCGGGCCGTGTTGACACCTCCGACTTCGATCTCGACCCGCACGACCACGAAGTTCCGTCGACCGACTCCGCACCCGTTCGCGCCATCCGCGCCGTTTCCACCCACACCTCCAGCAACGGTATGGTCACCAGCAAAAAGCCCCAGGGCAACCGCATGCTGACGGGTATGGTTGTGCTCGCCTCCACGATGGCAGTCGGCGTCGCCGGCCTGCTGATCGCCGGTTTCGCGCTCCACCTTTTCCCCTAAACCGGACCCCGCACCCCGCACATCCGGGATGCCGCACCACCTCATTTTCTGAACTGTTAAAAGGACCTCGTGACTGCTTCTCCCCGCGCCATCGAACTCGTGAACGTCGCCGCCCTCGCTGCAGACTCCAAGCAGGCCGAAGATCTGGTGGCGCTCGACGTCTCCGGACCCCTCCCGCTCACCGATGTTTTCCTCCTCGCCACCGGCCGCAACGAGCGAAACGTCGTTGCCATCGCCGGCGAGATCGAAGACAAAATGAACGAGGCTGGCGCCAAAACGCTGCGTCGTGAGGGTCGCCAGGAGGGCCGCTGGATTCTCCTCGACTTCGGCGACATCGTGGTGCACGTTTTCCACGAAGAAGACCGTCTCTACTATTCCCTTGAGCGTCTCTGGAAGGATTGCCCCGCAATCCACCTCGACGTTGCGGTCACCGAGCCTGCCGAGTAGTTTTCCGACGACCCCGGTCGTCTGACGCCACAAAGCGTCACAGCATTTCTCCGTGACAGGCCACCACTGTCACACTGATCTTTTCGGTCGCCCGCCGCTGTGTGATCCTTTCTGTCACACTTCGCCGATTCCGGGTGCCCATGATCTCCATCTCCTCCGTCAGTAAAACGTTTGGCGAGGGCGATAACCGCACGGTGGCGCTCGACCAGGTCAACCTCGAGGTCGCACCGGGGGAGATGTTCGGAGTTGTCGGGCAGAGCGGAGCGGGCAAAAGCACCCTCATCCGCACCGTCAACCTTCTTGAGCGACCGGACTCCGGCACCATCCGCGTCAACGGACTGGATCTGACTGCGCTGGGGGAGGACCGCCTCCGCGTTGCCCGCCAGGGTATCGGGATGATCTTCCAACACTTCAATCTGCTCGCGAGCCGCACGGTGCAGGGCAACGTCGAACTGGCTCTCGAAGTGATCGGCGTCGAACGCCGCGAGCGTCGTCGTCGTGCCGCCGAAATTCTCGACCTTGTGGGCCTGACGTCGAAGGCGTCGTCCTACCCGTCCCAACTCTCCGGTGGGCAGAAGCAGCGCGTTGGCATCGCTCGTGCGCTGGCCGCACGCCCCGCAGTGCTGCTCTCGGACGAAGCGACAAGCGCCCTCGATCCCGAGACGACACGGTCAATCCTTGACTTGCTCAAGGGCATCCGGGACGAGCTCGGACTCACCGTTCTCCTCATCACTCATGAGATGGACGTCGTCAAAACCGTCTGCGACTCCGCCGCGCTGCTCGAGGGCGGCCGCATCGTCGAAAACGGTCGTCTCGTTGAACTGATCTCTATGCCGGGCTCTCGCCTTGCCCGCGACCTCTTCCCGCTGGGTGCCTTTGTGGCACGCCCCGGCACCACTGTGATCGACGTGACGTTCAGCGGCGGCAACGCCGACCGCCCGGTCATCGCTCAGCTCGCCAGGGAGCATGGGCTCGACGTCAGCATCCTTGGTGCGGCAATCGAAACAATCGGGGGCAATCAGGCGGGTCGTACGCGACTCGAGCTGCCCGGCACTGACGAGACAATTCACCGCGCCATTGCAGATCTCCGCGGCCAGGGACTCCTCGTAGAGATTGTTGAAGGACTCGCGGCATGATCGATACATCCAGCCCCACTTTCTGGAGCGACCTCGTCGATGTGCTGATCACCGGCACCGGCCAGACGCTGTACATGGTGGGCTTCGCGCTGCTATTCACCGTCATTGTGGGTCTCCCGCTTGGTGTTCTGCTCGTGGGCACCGAACGTGGTGGCCTGTTCGACGCCCCCTTCGGTAAGCGCGGGCTGGGGCGTGTTCTCCACGCCGTCCTGAGCTTTGTGGTGAACCTCGGACGCAGCGTCCCCTTCGTTATCCTGATGATCGCCATCATCCCGTTCACCCGTTTTGTGGTGGGCACCTTCCTCGGCAGCACCGCGGCTATTGTGCCGCTTTCCCTCGTCGCCATTCCCTTCTTCGCGCGCATGGTTGAGATTTCGATCAAAGAGGTGGATGCCGGGTTGAGCGAGGCCGCCCATTCGCTTGGCGCCTCCCGGTGGCAGATCGTCCGCAAAGTTCTTGTTCCCGAAGCGCTCCCCGGAATGCTGCTCGGACTGGCCACAACCGTGACATCCATCATCAACTTCTCCGCCATGGTGGGAACTGTCGGTGGTGGTGGCCTCGGCGACGTCGCATTCCGCTGGGGATACCAGCGCTACAGCACCATCCACATGGTCGCCGTGATCATCATCATTTTTATTATCGTGATGCTCCTCCAGTGGGTTGCCACGCACTACGCGAAGAAGTTCGCCCGGTCGGCAACGGGATCCCGCACGGTCTCGACACCCCGTGATGCACCCCGAGGAACCCCTCGAGACACGCGCAGCGACAGCCCCGTCGGAACACCAACGATCTAGGCCACAGATTTCACCTCGCACCATCGCAATACAGCACCACAGCAGCGCAATCGCTGCACCGCGTCGTTTCCGCAGTGCAGCACCATTGCGGCCGAAGTCAGCATCACGGCCGCGTAGTACCCACCCCCTAAGAGAAGAGTTCTCCATCATGCGATTCACCTCTCGTAACGCGCGCCTTGCTGGTGCCGCCGTTGCTGTTGCCCTGACCGTCGGTCTCTCCGCCTGCTCCTCTGCTGAGCCGGAGGCTTCCGGCAGTGCCGGGTCCGATGACCTGGGCACGATCAAGATCGGCGCCCTCGCGACTCCCGCGGGCGACATCATCAAATTTGTGTCGGACAACCTGGCTGACGACGCCGGACTCACGATCGAGTACACCGAGTTCACCGACTACAACACTCCCAACGTCGCGGTCTCCGACGGCTCGCTCGACGTCAACCTGTTCCAGCACGCGGCGTTCCTCGCCAACTACAACGAGCAGACCGGCGACGAGCTCGTTTCCGTCGGCGACATCTACCTGCCGAGCGCCGCGTTCTACAGCGACTCGCTCGACAGCATCGAGGACCTCGCGTCCGGAGACACCGTCGCCGTTCCCGCCGATCCCTCCAACGAGGGCCGCGCGCTCGAGATTTTGGCCGCCGCTGGTGTGATCGAGACCTCGGAGAACCCGACGTCCCTCGCGGACATCACCGAGACCAACGGAATTGAGTTCATCGAGGTCGACAACGCGACCCTGGCGCAGTCGGTCCCCGATGTGGATGCTGCATTCGTCACGATCTCCTACGCTCTCCTCGCCGGCCTCACCGCTGACGACGCGATCCTCATCGAGTCGGGCGACAGCGTCTACTCGAACGTTCTCGCGACCACCCCGGAGCTCGAGAACGACCCCCGTGTCAAAAAACTCCTCGAACTCCTTCTCTCCCCGGAGACCGCGGAGTTCATGAACGACACCTGGGGCGGACTCGTTATCCCCGCCTCCGAGTAACCACCTCCGAGCAACCACCTCTCTAACGCCGCACGCGGCGCACTGACGCGAGACCCCCGGCCAATCGAGCTAGCGCTCGTGGCCGGGGGTTTTGTGTTGGCAGACACGCCCGGGGGTTACGCAAACAGTCCCGGAAAATGCCCATTTCCACCCTTGTGTGTTCGAGGGGCGTCAAGTCTGTAGTACTCTATTCAAGTTGCCTTTACGGAACAGAAACAACCGAATATGGGTCCATGGCGCAGCCCGGTAGCGCACCTGCATGGCATGCAGGGGGTCAGGGGTTCGAATCCCCTTGGATCCACCCAAGAAATACAGACAAAGGAATCGCCCGCGAGGGTGGTTCCTTTTTCTTTGTCCCTGCACCTTGTGCCTCTGCACCCATCGCCTCGGCACTCATCGACTTGCGGACAACTCCCTGGCGCTGCCCGGCGTAACACGCCTGGGGGGAGTAGCAGTGGCCCCGATGAGGCATTGTTTGCGCGCGTTCGATCTGCGAACAATCGAGAAACGGACACGTCCGATGTGCCCGTCCTCACAGTCTCACCACGGGAGTTGACAATGGATGACGCGCGGCAGGGGCCTGCACCACAACAGCCCACTCTGTCCGAACAGGATCTGGCGCAGTTGCGGCACACATTCAGTGGTCCCATCGTGCTGGCGGCCGATCCTGGGTACGACGATGCACGACGGGTGTGGAACGGGATGATTGACCGGCGCCCCGCGGTCGTCGCGCAGGCGGCAAGCTCTGCAGACATCGCGCCCGCAGTCTCCTTCGCTCGGAGGATGCATCTTCCCCTTGCCGTTCGATCCGGTGGCCACAATGTCGCCGGCAACAGCACGGTCGATGGTGGACTGGTGCTCGATCTCAGCCGACTGCGAAACGTCACCGTCAACCCGGAGGCTCGCACGGTGACCGCAGAAGCCGGCGCGACCTTGGCCGATATCGACCGTGCCACCGCGCCCTTCAGTATCGCCGTTCCCCTGGGTGTCGTCTCCTCGACCGGTGCGGCCGGTCTCACCCTGGGTGGCGGCATCGGCTGGCTCCTGCGTGCCCACGGGCTGAGCATCGACAGCCTCCTGTCGGCGGAGGTGATCACCGTCGACGGGGAGACACAGACCGCTAGTGCGACGGAGAATGCCGAGCTCTTCTGGGGCCTGCGGGGCGGCGGAGGCAACTTCGGAGTTGTCTCCTCCTTCACCTATCGTGCCCACCCCTTGCCCGAGCAAGTTTTCGGTGGCAATTTTGTCTACGCACAGCCGCACTGGCATGACGCATTGCGCGCCTATAACTTGTGGACCCGCGACCTCCCCGACGAGATCACGTCGATCGTGTCATTTCTGGTGCCACCGCCCGAGATGGAACTCGGCAGTGCACCACTGATGCTGGTCGGGTTTGTCTGGGCAGGCCCGGTGACGGAAGCGCCGGCGAACATCGTGGACGTGCTCCGCCGTGCAGCCCCGCCCGACGGAGAGATTGTGCAGCCGGTCGCCTGGGTCGACTGGCAGTCCGCGGTCGACGGGATGTTCCCCCGTGGCGCCCGCGCGTACTGGAAGAACACGTCCTTCGACGAGCTCAACGACATCGCGATCGACGTCATCGTGCGTCGCGCGAGCGAGCAGACCTGGCTTGGCACTGGTTTCGACGTTCACCATCTGGGAGGGGCGTATGGCCGCGTGAGTGACGACGCAACACCGTTCCCCAACCGGTCCGCGCGGTTCTGGCTCAATATCTATGGGTTCTGGGCGGATGCCGCGGACGACGACGCCCGTGTGCGTTTTGTGCGCGGTCTCGCCTCAGACATGGCGCCGTTGTCGTCCGGCGGTCAGTACGTGAACTTTATGGGAGTGGAGACGGAGATTGCCCCGGCGCAGATGGCCCTGGACGTGTACGGAGCGAAAAAGCTTGCTCGTTTGACCGCTCTGAAGAAAGCCTATGATCCGGAGAACGTTCTCCGGCTCAACCACAACATCCCGCCCGAGTGAATCAGCGCGAGTGGGAATGTTGAGAGATGTGGCTCACGACCGAATGGGGTCGTTGAGGTAGATCCGGAGGGCGCGACCGAGATCGGCTGCGACGGGAGCATCCAGATCGGGCACGAGGTCCACCAGATCGACCTCGATAAGCTCGCGAAGCGCGGCCAACACCTCGTCGACATCAAGGTCGCCTGCCTCGACAAATTCGTCGAGGTCAACGCTGGAGCCCACAAGCGCGACGACGTCGCCGGCGAACTCCTCCGACCTCAACACCGCGCGCAGCTCGACCACCCGCGGTGCCCACGCCCGCTCGGCGTCGTCACTGTCGGCTACCCAGCAGACGCACTGCAGCGCCGACTGGGCGATCTCCACCACAACGGCCTTCGCGGGGGCGGAGCGCTCCTCCTCAATGAGGGGTGACGCGGCGAGCGACACCGAGTATCCCGGCAGCGCCGATCTCACCAGTTCGCCGAGGTGGGCAGTGAGCGACTGGTTGTGATGCATACCCCCACGGTAGTGGGAGGGGAAAAGACCCCGCACCGAACGTACGGGGTCTCCCTGAAGCCCGTGCACCGTGAGTCCAGTGGCATTCGGCGATGTTTCGTCGAGGAGCCAGGTTGTCGCGGCGACGGGCGGTTCTGGTCGGGGCTTAGTCCCGATCGGGTTCTACGCCTCGGACGAATCGTCGTCCGCTCACGTGGGTGGGAGTGATCCTGACGTACACGTATTTGAGGGTGGGAATCCACGACGTCAGCGGTTGTGCGTCAGCCTCGTCGATCTCGGCGCGGGTATCCAGCCAGCGGGCGGCTCCCTTAGCCACAACACTCCACGCTTCGGTGTCGGTGTAGCCGTCGATCTCGAACGCCACGTACCCGTTGATCGTCATCTCAACCAGCTTGGTGCCGGGTGCAGTTCTCAGCAGGATTGTGGAACCGTCGGCGTAGTAGTTGATTGGAAAAATATCGAGCTCTCCCGCCGCGCTGACGGCGAGACGACCGAAGGAATTGTCGCGCAGCAGCTGCCAGCTTTCGTTCTCGCTGAGTTCTTCCACCGGGCCTTCGTTGTGCTCCATCGATTACTCCTCTCGGGCAGGAACGGCATCGTCCCACGCCCTCTACTTCACACCACAACGAACTGCCCAAACAGGGTCCAACGTCCTGTGGAGCCCCGGCACGCACGACCCGTATTGGGGCCTTTGGGCCTGTATCGCGACACCGACCTTCTCCCTACGCTGGAGGCATGACACATGGTCGCGACGCAGACGTCGCACGCGCAGGCATCCCGGATCCCATCTCCCTCGACATCGTTGACGGGTGGTGGAGGGCGGCCAACTACCTTTCTGTCGGCCAGATTTATCTGCTCGACAACCCACTGCTGGCCCGGCCGCTTGCCGCGACGGACATCAAGCCGCGCCTGCTGGGCCACTGGGGAACCACACCCGCGCTCAACCTTGTCTATGCACACCTCAACCGGGTGATCCTCGCGCGGGACCTCGACGTGATTTACATCGCGGGACCCGGACACGGGGGTCCAGGTATGGTTGCCAACGCCTACCTCGACGGCACGTACTCGGAGCTCTACTCTGATATCTCCGAGGATGCCGAAGGGCTGCGCAAACTCTTCCGCCAGTTCTCGTTCCCCGGGGGCATCCCGTCGCACGCATCGCCGGAGACGCCGGGATCGATCCACGAGGGTGGGGAACTGGGGTACTCGGTTGTACACGCCTACGGCGCGGCACTCGACAATCCCGACCTTGTTGTCGCCTGCGTCGTCGGAGACGGCGAAGCCGAGACCGCAACGCTTGCTGCCAGCTGGCACCTCAACAAGTTTCTCAACCCGGCGACGGACGGGGCGGTACTCCCGATCCTCAACCTCAACGGGTACAAAATCGCCAACCCGTCGTTTTTGGCGCGCATCCCCGAGGAGGAACTCTTTGAGCTCTTCCGTGGCTACGGATACTCCCCACGCATGGTCGCCGGAGGATTCCACGGTGAAGACCCCATGGAGACGCACCGACGGATGGCCGACGCCACCGAGCTCGCACTGGACGACATCGCCGAGATCCAGCGGGCCGCGCGCGAGGACGGGCAGAGCGAGCGCCCGATGTGGCCGCTTCTGATCCTGAAGACCCCCAAGGGGTGGACCGGGCCCAAGTTCGTTGATGGTCTGCCGGTGGAAGACACGTGGCGTTCGCACCAGGTGCCGCTTTCTGGTGTGCGCCAGAACCCCGCCCACCTTGCTGAACTGCAGAAGTGGCTGGAGAGCTACCGGCCGGAGGAACTATTTGACGCCACCGGTGCTTTGGTGCCTGAGCTGCGGGTGATCCGTCCCGTCGGCGAGCGACGGATGAGTTTTAACCCGCACGCCAATGGCGGTCTCCTCCTTGAGGCGCTGCGCCTGCCGAGCGTCGCATCCAGCGCGGTCGACATCAGCTCCGGGCGCGGAGTGCTCGCCGAACCGACCCGTGTGCTCGGAGGCTGGCTGCGGGATGTGCTGTCCAATAACCCGCAGAACTTCCGCGTGTTTGGTCCGGACGAAACGGCGTCTAACCGTCTCGACGACGTCTACCAGGTGACCGACAAGGCGTGGCAGGGAGAAGTGCTCCCCACCGACGAGCACCTGGGTCACGAGGGCAAGGTCATCGAGGTGCTCAGCGAGAACCTCACTCAGGGACTGCTCGAGGGCTACCTATTAACCGGTCGCCATGGCCTGTTCTCCTCCTACGAGGCATTTATCCACGTTGTTGACTCGATGTTCAACCAGTACGCGAAGTGGCTCGACTCGAGTGCCGACGTGGAGTGGCGACGTCCGGTTGCCTCGTTCAACTACCTCCTCTCATCTCACGTCTGGCGCCAGGACCACAACGGGTTCTCGCACCAAGACCCGGGATTCCTCGACCACGTTGTCAACAAGCGCGCCAGCATTGTGCGCGTGTACCTGCCGGCCGACGCGAACTCGCTCCTGGTCACCGCGGCCCACTGCATGCGGTCGAAGAACTACGTCAACGTCATCGTGGCGGGCAAGCAGCCGTCCCCGACGTTCCTGAGCATCGACGAGGCACTCGCCCATGGTGCCCGAGGCCTCAGTATTTGGGACTGGGCTGGCACTGAGGTTGTGGGTGAAGAGCCCGACGTGGTCGTCGCCTGTGCCGGTGACGTGCCCACCCTCGAGGCGATGGCAGCGGTGCAGATCCTGAAAAAGAAGATTCCCGACCTCAAGATCCGTTTTATCAACGTGGTGGACCTGATGCGTCTCCAGGACAGCAACGAGCACCCACACGGGTTGACCGACAACGCATTCGATGCGCTGTTCACCCGCGACAAGCCCGTCATCTTCGCTTTCCACGGTTACCCGACGCTGGTGCACCGCCTGACGTATCGCCGTGAGAACCACCGCAACATCCACGTGCGGGGATTCAACGAACGGGGCACAACCACCACACCCTTCGACATGTTGATGATGAACGACCTCGACCGGTTCCGCCTGGTGATGGACGTCATTCGACGAGTGCCGCGGCTCGAGGTGACGTACGCCCCGTTATCGCAGCGGATGGACGACGAGCGCATCGCGCACCGCGCGTACACCCGCGAGTTCGGTGAGGATAGCGCGGACGTCTCGGGTGTGCTGGGGCTGCCGTTCGACGCAGCCGACGGGCGCACCGACAGTACCGGCGACGACAACGCGGCGCGGGGATAACACCCGACCGCTCACACACGTGCTGGCCCCGCGAGGGGGAGCGGGTTCTGCTGCACAGGACCTGCACATCCCCTTTCCCTCGCGGGGTCAGCATTCTTTTGTTTGTGGTGTTTTTCTGTGCGGGAATTCAGGAAAACGCACGCGGGGTGGCGCAGCCTCGCCCGCGTAGTCGCGCCGGGGACCGATCGGAACTCACAAACTCCTGAATTCCCGAAGTCGGCCGGTTCGAAGTCGAGAGTGTCCGAGGCCGGCGGGCTAGAAGGTGTCGGCGTGCACAATGACGGTCGGGCCGGCGAGATTGACCAGTACGTCGTGCGCGACCGAACCCAGGAGGCCCTGCCCGTCACTGACCGGGCCGGAATTGCCCAGCACAACCAGGGTGGCCGACGCAGAGGCGTCGACGAGGGCTTCGGCGGCGGGCAGCCGGATGAGACGGCAGTGCACATCGATCGTCGGGAATTGTGCACGAACCCGGTCGGCCTCCGCGTCGAGCATCGCCCGCACTTCAGCAGAATGCCGATCATCGTTTTCGCGATGGAACTCTTCCAGATCAGCGTCGGGAAGTCGCCAGGCGGAGATGAGCCGCAGGGGTTCGCCCGTGCGCACAGCTTCCGCTGCGCCAAACTGCACCGCGGCACGACCCGCCAGCGAATCATCCACCCCCACAACCACCCCACGACGGTGGCGACCGGAGGATTCCGGGATGACCACCACGGGGTTTCGGGAACCGGCGGCAAGCACAATGCTGCGCGAACCGAAGACCCGACCGCGGATGAAGCCGGTCTTGTGGGTCCCCACAACAACCATTGACACCGTTTTGGAGGCCGTGATGAGCTGCCGCATAGGGCTGCCGTGCATCAGGCGGGTAGTGACGGTGACAGACGGGGCAAGACCGCGGGCAAATGCAGCATCGCCCTCAACGATCTTCAGCGCGTCTCGCTCCACCTCGTCGTCATCGCGTGAACCGATCGATGCGAGGTCGGCGCCGACCACGTAGATAACCTGGACATCGGCATCCGTCGCCAGCGCGTGTTCCATCGCCCATCGCAGTGCCGCGCGTCCGGGCGCTCGCCCATCGACTCCAACGGCAATTGTGGTGCGCATGTACTTCTCCGGTTCTTCAGTTCAATCCACCGGTGGTGTCGGCAGAAACACGACCGACAACCGTGTGGTCCTGTCAACCCTGACGGGTGGAACTGTTTTACAGAAGGGGCTTAAGTCCCGCCCGCTGGCGTTGGGAACACTGTGTGTGTGAGCCGTTCGTTCATAACAGCTAAACTCGCGCTACGGGTGCATCGCTGACAACTTCTCAGCGCTCGAACGCCCATCGGGAAGCGGGGAAGGTGCAATGGAAAACGACGGCTCGCTGAGCTTCCCGGACTTCCCACGCGCTGAACTCGACCGCTCCCTCAGTGAGCTGGTCGCCCTCGCGGGTGACGTGCTGAAAACGCAGGGACGCCTTCGTGCGCTCCTTCGGGCCAACCAGGCGATTGTGCAGCAGCTCGACCTTCCTACCGTGCTGCGACGTATCGTTGACGTAGCCGTAGAGCTCGTCGGCGCACAGTACGGGGCCCTCGGCGTCATCTCGCCCCACGGTGGGTTGGAACAATTCATCACCGTCGGGATGACCGACGAGCAGATTGCCCGAATGCCGCATCCGCCGGAAGGCCGAGGCATCCTCGGGGCAATCATCGACGACCCCAAGTCGATTCGTCTTGAGCACATGACGAGCGACTCGCGGTCCTCGGGGTTTCCCGCCGGGCATCCGCCCATGGACAGCTTTCTCGGCGTTCCTGTCAAAGTCCGAGACCGAGTCTTTGGCAACCTCTATCTCACCAACAGCGCCACCGGCAAGTTCTCCGCCGATGACGAAGAGCTCGTGACCGCACTGGCCGCAACCGCCGGGTTCGCCATCGACAACGCTCGGTTGTATGCGGAGACGCAACGTCGCCAACACTGGTCGGCAGCGTCGGCGGAGATTACCTCGGCGCTCCTCTCCGCGGAACGCGGTGACGCCGTCAGCCTCCTGGCTTCGCGTGTACTCGAGCTGTCCGGCGGCGACATTGTTCGCGTCGCCCTCCCGAGCGAAGACCCCACCAAACTGGTGATCTCTACCGCCCGCGGTATCGACGAAGACGAGGTCGAGGGCACTCGCGTTCCCCTCGACGGTTCCATCTGGGGCAGCGTTCTCGAAGGCAAACAGCCTCGCCTTGTGGACGAGTCCGAGATGCGCGACTCGGCGGGCGACGGCGACAGTCTCCTCGGTCCGACCATGGCACTGCCGCTGTTCGGCTCTGGTCGCCCCCTCGGTGTGCTGGTGGTCTCGCGCATTGCCGGTCGTCCCCGATTTACCGCGGCTGATCTTGAACTTGCCGCCGACTTTGCGGGCCAGGCCAGCCTCGCGATGGAGCTGGCCAGCGCCAAAGCTGACCAACAGCGAATGGTGCTCCTCGAAGACCGCGGCCGCATCGCGCGCGACCTGCACGACCACGTCATCCAACAGCTTTTTGGCACCGGACTCGAGCTGCAGAGTGTGGTGGGCGCCATGCCGCCCGGCCCCAGCGCCGATCGTGTGGACCACGCTATTGCTGGACTCGACACGGCCATCTCGCAGATCCGCACCGCGATCTTCGCGCTGTCGAGCAGCGAGACGGAGCGTCAAGACACGTTCCGTCACCGCGTGATCGACGTAGTGAACGAGGTCGCCGCTGCCCTGCCGCGTACCCCTCATGTTGCGTTCGCCGGTCCGGTTGACCTTGCGGTCACGGGGGGACTGGCGGATGATGCGATCGCAGTCATCCGGGAATCTCTCACCAATGTTGTAAAGCACGCCGCTGCTGAGCAAGCGTCCGTGAGTATCTCGGTCACCGATGGACTTGTTGAGATCGATATCGTCGATGATGGTGTGGGCGCCGCGCCCAGCACCCGGCGCAGCGGGTTGGCGAACCTCGAGGCCCGGGCTCGTGCGCATGGTGGAGAATTTACGTTTGAGTCTGCACCGGGCCGCACCCGGTCGTACTGGACAGCGTTGTACAACGACAGATCGGAAGAGGCGACCAAATGAACAACCCAGTGAGAGTTTTTCTTGTCGACGACCATGAGGTCGTCCGTCGGGGTGTCGCCGAGCTGTTGCAGGCTGAGGCCGACATCGAGGTTGTGGGGGAAGCCGGAACGGCTGCACAGGCGCGGTCCCGTATCCCGGTGACGCACCCGGATGTTGTCCTGCTGGATGTCCGACTCCCCGACGGGAGCGGAATCGACGTCTGCCGCGAGCTGCGCCCCACCATGCCCGAAACCCACTTCTTGATGCTCACTGCGTACGACGACGACCAAGCCATGTACGCCGCCGTCATCGCCGGCGCCTCCGGCTACGTCCTCAAGGACGTGCGCGGCAGCGGTCTGATCGACAGTGTGCGCCAGGTCGCTGCGGGTCGTTCGCTGTTGGACCCGTCGCTGAGCCGCAAGGCCGTCGAACGGATGCGCGACACCAAGCACCAGGATCCGCGCCTGGCCGTGCTCAGTGTGCGCGAACGTGAAGTGCTCGCACTGATCGCCGATGGGATGACCAATAGGCAGATTGGTGAGACCCTCTCGCTGGCAGAGAAAACCGTCAAGAACTACGTCTCGAGCTTGCTGAGCAAACTGGGTCTCCAGCGCCGCACCCAGGCAGTGGCGTTGCAGCTCGATGTGCGGTCGCCCGGCGCCTCGTACTGATCGGCGCCTCACGCGCCGGGACTTAGTGCCCTGTGCCTGAAGCGCGATGGGGACGAAGATGAGCTCATGATGGGCGAATTTTCTGACCTGGACCAGCCGTTCGACGGCGCGGATGCCTTTGAGCCCCTCGATCGTCCCACTCAGGCGAGCGAGATCCGACGATCGGCGTCGCCGGAACGCACCCTTCGGATCATTGTGGGTGTTGATGGCTCGCCGTCGTCCCTTGCCGCCCTCCGTCAGGCGCTTGTTGTCGCCAGCGCGTTTCGCGCCACTGTCGAGGCCATCGGTGTGTGGCACGTGCCCGGCACCGTCAACGCGTTTTATCCGGCGGGCAACTGGTCGCCCAAGGAAGACGCCCAAAGCATGATGGCGGAGGCAGCGGAGGCTGTCTTCGGTGATGCACCGCCGCCGTGGTTTCGGTGGAGTGTGCGGGAAGGTGCCGCCGCACGCGTGTTGATAGCCGCGAGCTCCGACGCCGACCTGCTCATTGTGGGCAGCCGCGGGCACAGTGGAGTTGTGGGCCTTCTTCTCGGCTCAGTCAGTGCGGCGTGCGCAGAAGGGGCCCATTGCCCCGTCCTGAGCATGCACTGACCTGAGCATGCACTGACCTGAGCATGCACTGACCTGATCCTGAAGGACTCTCCGCCCGTCCACGTCAGGATTCCGGACGATCGGACCTCACGCTGGAGCGCCCGGGGAACGGCGCACCGAGCGTTGACGATCCGGGCCGTGGTTCTAGCCCTAAGATTTTGACGACTTCTGCCGCTTCTTCCGCGGGACTGCGCCCCGCGTCGATGATGACCGCTCTCTCATCCGGCTCCGGCGGTTCGAGTGCCTCGACCTGCGAATCGAGGAGCGACGGCGGCATGTAGTGATCGAGCCGGGCAGACAATCGGCGGCCAATCAGTTCCTTCGACCCGGAGAGGTACACAAACACCACGTTGCGTTCCCGGAGGATGTCGCGGTACCGGCGTTTGAGGGCCGAGCAGGTGATGATGCCCGGGACATCCGCCATTACGTGCTCCACAATCCAGGTGGAAATGGTTTCCAGCCACGGCTGGCGGTCGTCATCGGTGAGGGGAGTGCCGGCCGACATCTTTTCCACATTCTCTGCCGGGTGGAGGTCGTCGCCCTCTTCGAGGTCCCAGCCGAGTTGCCCGGCGAGAATTGCCGCAACGGTCGACTTTCCGGAACCAGAGACGCCCATCACCACAAGAACGGGCTGACTTTCCGGAATCATGTGGCACCACCACTCCCATAAGGAGAAGACCACAAATGTCCACAACGGAGATCCAGGTCCACGATCATCTGGGTACCCTTTCCCGAAACGCGACGGTGCGTTCCGTTGGCCACGCGCGATGCCGGATGCCCCCTTGCCGGAGGATCCAGCGCGTGACAGCGACGCTACTCGTTCAGGCCGTGCCGGTCTACAACTGGACACGGCGAAACCGGACGAGTTTGATGAGGGGTTTAGCTCTGCGTCGTGCACACCTTCGACGTATGTCGATGCACCGCCCCAGCGAGGACCGGCAGAATAGACGGGAATGCCGGGGGCACTCCTGCGGTTGACATAATCGATACATACGCATCGAAATGAAAGAGCAGGCCATGGCTGACCAGATCGAACTCGGACTCGACACTTTCGGAGACGTCACACACGACGCAGACGACGTGGCGCTGCCCTACCCCCAGGTGATCCGCAACGTGATTGCGGAGGCCGTTCTGGCCGACCAGGTTGGTATCGACTTTTTTGGTGTGGGAGAGCACCACCGTGATGACTTCGCGGTCTCCGCTCCCGAAGTAGTTCTCGCTGCCATCGCCGGACAGACCACACGCATCCGTCTCGGATCCGCAGTGACCGTACTCAGCTCGGATGACCCTATTCGTGTCTTCCAGCGTTTCGCCACGCTGGATGCCGCGTCGAATGGCCGTGCCGAAGTTATTCTCGGCCGCGGTTCCTTCACCGAATCCTTCCCTCTCTTTGGCTTCGAACTCACGCAGTACGAAGAGCTCTTCGAAGAGAAGCTCGACCTCTTCACAGCGGTGCGCACCGAGCATCCCGTCACCTGGTCGGGCAAAACCCGTGCGCCACTGACGAACCAGAGCGTGTTCCCGACCACCGAGTCCGGCCAGCTCACAACGTGGATCGGTGTGGGTGGAAGCCCCCAGTCGGTCGTGCGTGCGGCAAGTCACGGCCTGCCCATGATGCTCGCCATCATTGGCGGAGCGCCCGAGCGCTTTGTGCCGTACGTCGACCTGTACCACCGTGCGCTCGCGCAGCTGGAAGTGCCGACCCGGCCCATTGGTGTGCACTCGCCGGGATACGTCGCCGATACCGACGAGCAGGCCCGCGAAGAACTGTGGCCGCCGTTCAAGGCGAACCGCGACCGCATCGGAGCCGAGCGAGGGTGGGCACCGATGACCCGCGCCGAGTTCGACCAGGAAGCCGATCATGGATCGCTCTACGTCGGATCTCCCGAGACGGTCGCCAAAAAGATCGCCAGCACGGCCAAGGCGCTCGGATTGTCCCGCTTCGACCTCAAGTACAGCTCGGGCCCCCTGCAGCACGAAAAGATGATGCACGCCATTGAGCTGTACGGCACCCAGGTGATCCCGATGGTTCGCGACATTCTCGCGTCATAAAACGTCACATAAGAGCCGCCTCGCCCGCTCGAGACGTTTCGCCCCTCTATCAACAATGCCCGTCCACTTCGGTGGGCGGGCATTGTTGATGGGGGAGGAGACCACATGATTGTGCGGACACAGCAAAAACCCCCGGTCTTCCGAAGAAGACCGGGGGTTTTTGTGTGTTCGGGCGGTAGCCCGTCAAGCTATAAAGCGTCAGTCGTTGTTACGGGCGAACCCGACCCAACTGCTGGGCTTTTAAGGCTTAGAGGGGGCGAATGTTCTCAGCCTGGGGTCCCTTGGGGCCCTGAGCGATGTCGAATTCGACCTTCTGGTTCTCGTCCAGGGACTTGTATCCGCTGGAAGCGATCGCCGAGTAGTGCGCGAACACGTCGGGGCTGCCGTCTTCGGGGGAGATGAATCCAAATCCCTTTTCAGCGTTGAACCATTTGACTGTTCCGGTTGCCATGTTGACTCCTTCTAAATTGCATTCGGTCGGTCCCGAATACCGGAGCCTCTCGAACAGTACGTAGTGTCACGTACTGATTCACGAGAAAGCCTAGCTCACAGAATGGGTCGCGCAAAACCAATAAGTGAGGAAAGACGTAAAAGTCGCCCAAACTACTCTAATGCAACCGGTTGCGGCGTCCTGCGTCGGGCCGGGGGCTCCGGAATTGGCTTGGCAGCGACCACATCGGCGAATTTTATGGAGATCAGGCCGCGCGGCGTGTCGAGTGAACACAACTCAGCCGTGCGGGCGCGAAGGTAACCCAGCGCATCCGTGGCTCCCTCGTCCAGGCGGTAACGCACCACCAGGCGGGTGCCGAGGGCAACCTCACCGAGGAGTCGGACAGCGTCATCACCGATCACCGCGACAGGTCACCACCCCGACGGTGTGTAGTCCTTGAGGAACACCCCAAAGAGATCCGTACCGGCTTCGCCCTGCACAATCGGGTCGTACACCCGCGCTGCACCGTCGACGAGGTCGAGCGGGGCGTGGAAGCCCTCTTCGGCGAGCCGCACCTTGGTGGGGTGGGGGCGTTCGTCCGTGATCCAGCCGGTGTCGACGCTGGTCATCAGAATTCCGTCGGTCTCGAGCATCTCGCCGGCGCTCGTCCGCGTGAGCATGTTGAGGGCGGCTTTCGCCATGTTGGTGTGGGGATGCCCCGGGCCCTTGTATCGCCGAGAGAAAACACCCTCCATCGCCGACACGTTGACAATGTATTTGCGGCGGGCAGTGGAGGCCGCCATCGACGGGCGGAGCCGGCTGATGAGCAGGAATGGTGCGGTGGTGTTCGCGAGCTGTACTTCGAGCATCTCGAGCGGGTCGACCTCGTGCACGTGCTGCGTCCAGCTGTTGACCCCGTCGATGTCGGGGACAAGCCCTCCGGCGTCGATCGCGGTTCCCGCAGCCAGACGTTCGAGCGACGACGAGCCGGCCGCGAGCGCCGCTGCGGTCAGCGACGCTGCGCTGCCTGCCGCCGCACTTGTCGCGGCGAGGGAGAGGATTGGATGGGCGGCCACCGATGCGGCCAGTGCCATCGGGTGGGCGTCATTGGTGTGGCCGAAGGTGAGGAGTTCGGGAAGTGGACCGTCGGGCAGCGGCGCGAGCTCGGCCTCTGCCAGCGGGGCGTATGACCCGGGGGAGCGGCGAACGGTCTGCGCGGCGTTGTTGATGAGGATGTCGAGCGGACCAGCGGCGGCCACGGCGTCGGCCAGACCGATGACCTGGGCAGGGTCGCGCAGGTCGATTCCCACCACACGCAGGCGGTGCAGCCAGTCGGCGGAATCCTCGAGCCCGGCAAAGCGGCGAACGGCATCCCGGGGGAAGCGGGTGGTGATGGTGGTGTGGGCGCCGTCGCGCAGAAGCCGGAGCGCGATGTACATCCCGATTTTTGCGCGGCCCCCGGTGAGCAGGGCGCGTTTGCCGGTCAGGTCGGTGCGAGCGTCCCTCTTGCTGTGGCTCATGGCAGCGCAGTCCGGGCAGAGCTGGTGATAAAACGCGTCCACCCGGGTGTAGTGGTTTTTGCAGATGTAGCAGGCCCGCGACTTGAGCAGGGTGCCGGCGGTGGGCGCTTCGGAGGTCACCGCGAGGGGAATACCCCGCGTTTCGTCGTCGATCCGGTCGGCAGCGCCGGTCGCGGTGGCGGCAATAACCTGGAGGTCAGCCTGGGCTATAACGGCCCGCTTTTCGAGCCGGCGGTTCTTTTTGACCGACTTAAACATGCGGGCGGTGGCCCGGCGGACGGCGATGAAATCGGGATGCTCTTCGTCGAGTCCGTTCATCTCCTCGAGCACCCGCAGAGCGATTTCGAGTTGCCCGGGGTCTATTCCGCCCGGCTCGGCAGTTATCGGATTGTCCCCAGAAGTCACATGAGATTGTACGCTCTCCCGGTGGCCGCACGGTCGCGCGCAATCGGGCACGCGGTGCAACCTATGGCACGGTAGTGGCATGCGACGAATTCTTCTTGACTGCGACCCCGGCCTCGACGACGCGTTGGCCATCCTCCTGGCCCACGGCGACCCGGATATTGACCTCGTCGCGATCACTACCGTCGGCGGGAATGTGTCCCTCGAGAACACCACCCGCAACGCCCTGCAGCTCGCGGAGTACCTCGGTATGAAGGGTGTTCCTGTGTCAGCGGGCGCGGCGACTCCGCTGGTGCGTGTTGCCGAGGACGCCTCTCACGTGCACGGCGCCCAGGGGATGGGAACGGTACGACTTCCTGACCCCACGCTGGCTCCGTCCTCCGTGCACGCCGTCGACCTGATCATCGAGACCCTGCGCAGTGCTCCTGGCACCATCCATCTCGTCGCCACCGGTCCTCTCACCAACATCGCGCTCGCGCTGCGGAAGGAACCGGCGATCGCCGAGTGGGCCGCCTCGTTTGTGATTATGGGTGGCTCGTTCACCCGGGGGAATGCCACCCCCGCAGCTGAGTTCAACATCTACGCCGATCCGGAAGCTGCCGCCGTGGTGTTCGCTGCCGACTGGGAAGTGGTGATGATCGGCCTCGACCTCACCCTGCAGGCCATCGCGACCGCGGAGATTGTGGACCGGATGCGCGAACTGGGACGACTCGGAGACGAGCTGCTTGTTCCTCTCTCCACGTTCTGGAACGACCCCAACGATCCCGACTTTCGGGGGCAGGCCGTGCACGACGTGGTCGCCGTCGCGTATGTGGTGCATCCGGAGTGGTTCGAGTCGCGCCCGGCGCGAGTCGACGTGGAAACGGACGGCCGCTTCACCTCGGGGATGACGGTGGTCGACTTCTCTTCGAGCACCCCCAACGCAGTGGTGCCGGTGCGCCTCAACACCGCGGAATTCTGGGATTACACACTCGCGACCTACACAAATATCCGGCTCTGACACCCGGCCGGGCCGACGCGGGCGCCCACGAATCGTCAAACGTCGGCGATCCGTGGCACGGTTGAGCCATGTCCACCGCACCCCTCTTTGAATCTTCGCCCGGCACCGAGCCCCTCGACGCCGATGCCATCTACACCCGTTTTGTGGAATGGGTGGAGGGGCGAGGCCTGTCGCTGTACCCCGCGCAGGACGAAGCGATCATCGAGATTGTGTCGGGCAAACACCTGGTGTTGAGCACTCCGACGGGAACGGGCAAGTCCCTCGTGGCGGTCGCCGCGCACTATGCGGCACTCGTGGAAGGCAAACGGAGTTACTACACGGCACCCATCAAGGCGCTCGTCTCGGAAAAGTTTTTTGCGCTGGTCGACATCTTTGGTGCGGAAAACGTGGGGATGGTCACCGGCGACTCGTCGGTGAATGCCGACGCCCCGATCATCTGCTGCACGGCAGAGATTCTGGCCAACGTTGCCCTGCGTCAGGGGGAAGACGCGGACGTCGACCAGGTGGTGATGGACGAGTTCCACTTCTACTCCGATCCCGACCGGGGATGGGCGTGGCAGGTTCCTCTGCTCACCCTGCCCAAGGTGCAGTTCATTGTGATGTCGGCGACGCTCGGTGACGTCTCCTGGCTGGTCAAAGACCTCTCCGCCCGTACGGGTCGCGAAACCGCGACGGTGACCGGCGTGACCCGACCCGTTCCTCTTCACTTTTCCTACGCCACCACTCCGGTGCACGAGACGGTGGAAGACCTCCTCAACACGCAGCAGGCGCCCATCTACGTGGTGCACTTCTCCCAGGCCGCAGCGCTTGAACGGGCGCAGGCACTGACCAGCGTCAAGGTGGCTACCCGCGAGCAGCGTGACCAGATCGCGGAGCTCATCGGCGACTTCCGGTTCACCACGGTGTTCGGCAAGACCCTCTCCCGACTCATTCGCTCGGGTATCGGTGTGCACCACGCGGGCATGCTCCCCAAGTACCGGCGGCTTGTCGAGCAACTGGCGCAGAGCGGCCTCCTCCGCGTGATCTGCGGCACCGACACCCTCGGCGTGGGCATCAACGTGCCGATCCGTACGGTGTTGCTCACCGCGCTGACCAAGTACGACGGAACTCGGATGCGCCAGCTCAGTGCGCGTGAGTTCCACCAGATCGCCGGCCGCGCCGGTCGCGCCGGGTACGACACCGCGGGCACCGTGGTGGTGCAGGCGCCCGACCACGAGACGGAGAACGCCCGCCTGGTTGCCAAGGCTGGCGACGACCCCAAAAAACTCAAAAAGGTTGTCCGTAAAAAAGCGCCCGAGGGTTTTGTGTCCTGGGGGGAGCCCAGCTTCACCCGGCTCATCGTCGCCGAGCCCGAGCTGCTGACGTCGAGTATGCAGATCACCTCGGCCATGATGATCAACGTCATCGGCCGGGGCGGCGATGTCTTCGCGAACGTACACAAGCTGGTCTTCGACAACCACGAACCCTGGCACCGCCAGCTGGCTCTCGCCCGGCGTGCCCTCGGTATCTACCGCACCCTTCGCACTGCCGAAGTGGTCAGCCAGACGAGTGTGCCCAACGTGGTGACCGACGAGTACGAGTCGTTCGAGGAACACATCGAGATCCGCCTCACCCTCGACCTGCAGCCGAACTTTGCCCTCAATCAGCCCCTGTCGCCGTTCGCGCTCGCCGTGTTCGACCTGCTCGACCCCGATCCAGAGAAGAGCGCGGGCACGGGCAACTACGCCCTCGACATGATCTCGGTCATCGAGGCAACCCTCGACGACCCGCGCCCGGTGATCTCGCAACAGCAGTTCCAGGCGCGCGGCGAGGCCGTCGCGAGTATGAAGGCCGAGGGCATTGAGTACGACCAGCGGATGGAGTTGCTCGAGCAGATTGTGCACCCACAGCCGCTCAAGGAGCTGCTCGACGAGGCCTTCTCCACTTACAGCGCCACCCAGGCGTGGATCGCCGACTTCGAACTGCGCCCGAAGTCCGTTGTGCGCGACATGTACGAGCGGGCGATGACCTTCGCCGACTACACCGGGTACTACAAACTCGCCCGGTCGGAGGGTCTGGTGCTGCGCTACCTGTCCGACGCCTTCCGCGCTGCGCGGCAGACGATCCCGGACGAGGCCAAAACGGAAGAGCTGCTCGACCTCATCGAGTGGTTGGGTGAGCTGGTGCGCCAGGTCGACTCGAGCCTGCTCGACGAGTGGGAGGCACTGACCAACCCGACCGAGAGTGTGGACGGCGCCCCGATCCTCCCGCCGGCACCCGCGGGTGTGACGGGTAACGCACGGGCGTTCCGGGTGCTCGTCCGCAACGAGATGTTCCGTCGGGTGCAGCTGGCTGCACTCGACAAATACGAGGAGCTGGGCGAGCTGGACGCCGCGGCGGGATTCGACGCCGATGCCTGGGCCGATGCCCTCGACGGCTACTTCGAGCTCCACAACGAGATCGGCACCGACGCCGAGGCGCGTGGCCCCGGCATGCTCATCATCACCGAGGCCCGCACCCAGTGGACCGTCCGCCAGATCTTCTCCGACCCGGCGGGCGACCACGACTGGGGCTTCAGCGCCATCGTTGATCTCGCTGAATCCGACGACCAGGGTGTCGCCGTTGTGCGCGTAACTGCGATCGGCGCGCTGTAGGCGTTTAGATCCGGATGCTCCGCGCCAGGAACTCGTTGCGGAACAACCCACTCGGATCGTACTTCTGCACGAGCTCGCGGAAGTCGCCGAGGCGGGGATACAGCGGATCCAGCTGCTCGCCGGCGGCGGTGAACACCTTGCCCCAGTGCGGTCGCGCGCCCAACGGAAGTAGCCGGGCCTCGATCTCGGGCAGGATGTCACGCACCTCGGTGGGCAGCATCTTCCAGGTGAAGTGGATACCCACGGCATCCACCCCGCTCGCCCCGCTCAACCAGAGTTCGTCGGCCGCCATGGTACGCAGTTCGGTGATGTGGAGAAGCGGCGCGATTGTCTCGCCGATGTCGCGCAGGCTGGCCAGGGCCGCACCGATGTTGTGCCGCGGCACCAAAAACTCGCTCTGGATCTCATCACCATTGCTCGGGGTGAACTCGAGCAGGAAGTGGGCGAGGCGGTCGCTCCATGGTCCGGGCACACCTCCCTGTGGCGTGGTGTTCGTCGACGGCATGTCGGGGAGGGGGTGCAGCGACGTCGCCTGGCGCTCGGCGCCGAACAGGTCGAGGGGTGGCGCGGGAGCATCCATTCGGGATTTCAACCACACGCCACCAACGGTGTCGCCGAGCCAATTGGTGAAAACGCTCACACTGTAGGCGCTCGAGGTGATGGCGTCGAAGTTGGCGAGCAGGTCGCTCCACTGCAGGCCGGTGTAGACGTCTTGCCGCACATCGAAGGTCGGTTCGATGTCGAGGGTGAGGCGCGTGACGATTCCCAGGGCGCCGAGGCTAACCACAGCGCCGTCGAAGCCGGCGTCGCCGCGGCGGAGGGTCACGATCTCACCGGTGCCGTCGACAAATTCGAGGGCCGAGACGGCGGTCGCGAGGTTGCCATTGCGGTCACCGGAGCCGTGGGTCGCGGTGGCGACAGCGCCGGCAACGGAGATATGGGGGAGGGATGCCAGGTTGTGCAGGGCCCAGCCGCGCGACTGCAGCTCGGTCGCGAGCTCGCCATACCGGATGCCCGCGGCGAACGATGCGGTGCGGGCAGTCTCGTCGATGGTGACGGTGGGGTCGAAGCGATCGAGCGAGACCAGATCGCCCAGGGTGTCGGCGAGGGAGGAGAACGAGTGGCGCGATCCGAGCGCCCGCAGGGGAGTGCCGCGCGTGACGAGCGTCTGCAGCTCGGCGGTGGTCTGCGGGTGGAGGAGATCTGCCGCGCGGTACTGGTAGTTGCCGGCCCAGTTGGTGCCGACGCTCACCGGATCACGTCCGTGTGGCGGTGAGCGGCTGTGGGGAGTGGCGCAGCAGGCGTGAGTGGCGCGGCAGGAGTGATCGACGCGGCAGTAGTGGCTGGCGCGACGGTGCGGAAACCGGAATGAGATACGTTAAACATCCTGCCATTGTGCACCAGCACGCCGGGTCTGCGCCGAATTTTTCTGCACACCCCCACCTTCGGGCGGACGACGGTGTTAACTGAACAAATGGACAACTCGCGGCGGCTCATCCTCGCCATCGCCATCCTTGCCTCGTTCGTCGCGTTTCTCGACGGCAGTGTGATCAATGTGGCGCTGCCCGCCATTGTGGAGGAGTTGGGCGGCGGGCTGTCCGTTCAACAGTGGGTGGTGGATGCTTATCTGATCACTCTTGGGTCGCTCATACTTCTCGCCGGCTCACTCTCCGATGTTCTCGGGCGGGTGCTGATACTTCGGATCGGGCTCGTCGGATTTGGGGTGGCGTCACTCTTCTGCGCACTGGCGCCCACCGCCGAGCTGCTGATCTTCTCCCGCGGGCTGCAGGGTATCGCCGGCGCGCTGTTGGTGCCGAGTTCGCTCGCCCTGATCCTTTCTGCCTTCCGCGGCGCCGAGCAGGCCAAGGCCATCGGACAGTGGACGGCGTGGACCAGCGGGGCGTTCCTCGCAGGGCCACTGCTCGGCGGACTTTTTGTGGACTACCTCAGCTGGCGGTGGGTGTTTGCCATCAACGTGGTGCCCATTGCTGTCACCCTCTGGCTGCTGGTGCTCCTCGGCCAGAAAGACGTGCGGGTGCGCGGAGTGCGTATCGATGTGGCGGGCGCCGTGTTGTGTGTACTCGGACTCGGGGGACCAGTCTTCGCCCTGATCGAGCAGTCGAACTTCGGCTGGGGGCATCCCGCGGTGTACCTGCCGATGGTGCTCGGGCTCGCCTGCTTTGCCGGGTTTATCTGGCGCCAGAAGGTCGCGGCCCAGCCGTTGATGCCCCTCGGGCTGTTCCGTGTGCGGAACTTCTGGGTCGGCAACGTCGCGACGACCCTCGTGTACGCGGCGCTGTCGGTCGGCGGGTTTGTGGTGGTGCTGTTCCTGCAGCAGACCGCCGGATTCCCCGCAACGCTCGCTGCCCTCGCCCTGCTGCCGATGACCATCCTCAACATCCTGCTGTCATCACGCTTTGGCGCGCTTGCCGGACGCTTTGGCCCCCGCTGGTTTATGGCGGGCGGACCCGTCCTCGCCGGGATCGGATACCTGTTGATGCTGGGCGCCGAGGCCGACGTGAACTACTGGACGCAGATGCTGCCCGGTGTGCTGTTGTTCGGTGTGGGGCTGTCGGTCACGGTCGCGCCCCTCACCGCCGCGATCCTGGGGTCCATCCCCGCGGAGCAGTCCGGAATCGGTTCCGCGGTCAATAACGCCGTCAGCCGCGTCGCCGGGCTGGTCGCAATCGCGCTCGCCGGAGTGATTGTGGGCGAAACCGTTGATGTGGACGGGTTCCACCGGGGTGTGCTCGCCACGGCGGTGCTGCTTATCCTCGGCGGGATCGTCTCCGCCATCGGCATCACCAACCGTGCGTCCACACCAACGGCTGCGCACGCCGTGGTGCCGCCGAGTCCGGCGCACTGACCACGCGTTTCTCGTCCCCACCTCCAGGGATCCGAGCTCGAACGAGCTGAGCATGGGCGATCTGCGCCGCTGCCGCGCCCGAACTCTGGGAATTCAGGACTATGCGCACTCGCCCTGCCGAAGACTGCCGGGAGTCGCCGGTGCGCGGTGCAGTTTTCCTGAATTCCCACACGCTGGTGGTTGGAAGGGGTGGCAGAACGGGGTCGTCAGGAGGGACTTCGCGGAGCGGCTAGCGGAGCAGCGTCGCTCCGGCGAAGGCCAGCAGCACCACATCGAGCAGCGCGGCGGCGATGATGAGCTGGAACAGCAGCCGGGTGGGCGGTCGCGTGACGACCAGCACAATCCCGGCGGCCGCAATCACGAGCGACAGCACCAGTCCGCCGGTGGCAAGCACCCCGGGCGCAGTTCCTGGTCCGGCGACCACCAGCAGGGATGCCACTGCGAGCACCAGGTAGGTCGCCACTCCCGCTCCACGTCGGCCCATGCGGTGGGGCAGACCCCGCACCCCGGTGGCGGCATCATCGTCGAGGTCAGGCAGCACGTTGGCGAAATGAGCAGCGATGCCCAGTGCGGCTCCTGCCGCCATCGCCCACCAGACCACTCCCGACGGCGGCCGCAGTGACAGGGTCACGATCAGCGGGAGTAGGCCGAAGCTCACGATGTAGGGAATCACGGAGAACACGGTGTTTTTGAGCCCCGCGTTGTAGGCCCACGCGGAGGCGATGAACACCGCGTTCGCCACGGCTGCGGCGGGCCCGAGGGGAAGGGAGAACAGGATGCTGGCGGCCACCGTGACCCACGCTGCCGTTCGCACGGTCGACACCCGGATTAGACCGCGGGCGACGGGTTTGTCGCTGCGTCCGACGGCACGATCGCGGTCGGCGTCGATCCAGTCGTTCGACAGCCCCACCGACAACTGGTTGGTGAAGATCATCAGCCCGAGAAGCACCAGGCGCACGGGATCGAGTCCCACACCGATTCCCAGCACAACCGAGATGGCCGTGACGGCGACGGTCGGGCCAGGATGAGTGGAGCGTGCGAGGGCCACGACGGTGTTGGGCATTGGGCCATGCTAACCGTCGACAGGAGACATTCCCCCCGCCGGAACGCGTCGCACTCGCTGCCGGAACGCGCTGCGCACACCAGCGGCAGGATTTGACGGTGGGACCGGCGAACCGCCGACGGGGGACACCACGGTGACGCCAACCCGCGACTAAGTTGGACAGATGCTGACAGCACCGGACGAACACGCGCTGGCCGAGCTCCTGCCCGGAACCTGGCGCGTGGTCGCCAGCAATTTCCCCATGTGGCTGGGCGAAGATCGCCTCGATCCCACGTTCAGTTACGGACTCCTCGGCACGGAACCCCTTCGGCTCTCCGATGACGTCGCCTACACAACTCCCGGCGGAGAAGTGAAGCACATCGTTGGTGTCGACCAGTGGCGTGGCAACGGTTTCGTCTGGCGCGGCAAGGGCCTGCTGCGTCTCGTCACCAGCTCGTGGACCGTCGCCGGTGTGAGCAAAGCGGGCACCATCGCCGCCATCCGATTTACGAAGTCGCTCGTGAGCCCCGCCGGCATCGACATTCTGGTGCGCGAGGGTGCCTCGTTCCCCGAACCGCGTGCTGCGGTCGCCGCGGAATCCGAACGTTTTGGCCTCACCGCCGAAGACTTCGCTTCCCTCACCTGGCTCAGCGAGCAGCACCGCGCCTGATCGCTCGGCTGCTCCCGCCGACGCACGTGTGCTGACCCTCGTTTGTGAAAAATGACTAACCGCTGTGTGCGCACCGCCGTAGCTGCTGCCGTCGGTGTGGTGATGCTGGCCGGATGCTCGGTGCCCGTCGACTTTCCCTCGGAGAGCGCGTCGACCCCGGGGGAGGCTGGCTCCGCGGCATTCACCCCCAGCGCCACTCCCACTCGCACCTCGCCACCTGCCCCGGTTGACCCGATCGAGCAGTACGCGGACGACAGACTCGCCGACATGAGCCTGCGCCAGCGGATCTCCAGCCTGCTGATGCTGCATTACCCGGGTACCGACGCCGCGCAGCTGCGGGACTTCGCCGCCACCAACGACGTGGGTGGGCTGATCCTGATGGGGGACAACATCCCCGAGGTGCCGAGCGACCTCGCCACCATCATCCCTCAGCTGAGCGAAGATGCCGGGCTGCCGATCCTCACCGCGATTGACCAAGAGGGCGGGATCGTCCGTCGCCTCCGCACCGACGAGTTCGCCGCGGCATCCACCCTCCGCACCGCACCGCCGGAGGCCGCACGCGACGCCTTTCACAACCGGGCAGACCTGCTCGCTGCCGCGGGTGTCTCCGTCAACTTCGGGATCGTCGCCGACCAGACCCCCGACACGTCGTCGTTTATCTACTCGCGTGTGCTCGGCGCCACCCCGCAGGATGCCGCCGCCCGGGTCGCCGCGGCGGTCGAGGGGGAGCGCGGTACGGTGCTCTCGACCCTCAAACACTTTCCCGGCCACGGCGCCAGCCCGGCCGACTCCCACTCGTCCATTCCCTCGAGTGACCTGCCGTTAGCCGACTGGAGCGCGACCCACGCGGTTCCGTTCGAGGCAGGAATCGACGCCGGCGCCGAACTCGTGATGTTTGGGCACCTTCGGTTCACCGCGGTCGACACCGCGCCCGCCTCCCTCTCGGCGCGCTGGCACAACATCCTCCGGGACGACCTGGGGTTCGAGGGGATCAGCATCACCGACGACATGCTGATGCTGCAGGATTCCGGCGAACCGGACTTCGCCGATGCGGGCCTCAACGCGATCACCGCGCTGGCCGCAGGCAACACCATGCTGCTGTATGTTCTTCCGGCCGACGCGGCCTCCCTCGGGGCGGCGCCCGCCCACCTCGTCGACGTGATCGAAGGCGCCGTCGGCGACGGACGTCTCAGCGAAGCGACGATCAACGATGCCGCGCACCGGCTTCTGGTCGAGCGGCGCGAACTGTCGGGCCAGATGGGGCCCTACGAGGGCTGAGCTGGCCGGGAGTGCGCCAGCGGCGGGAGGATGTAGCCGAGCGCGAGCAGCACCTCGCGGGGTCGCTCGATGGCGGCGAAGTGGCCGCAGTCGTCGATCACACTGAGCACACTGCCCGGGATGGCCGCTCCGAGCCGGCGCAGGTCGTCGGCGGTGGAGAACGCGTCGTGGTCGCCATTCAAAGCACGGACGGGGCAGTGGATCCGTCCCCAGCGCGCCTCGGCGTTGTAGCCGCGCACCATTGTGACGGCCAGGGCGAACGGGCGCGGTCGCAGCTCCTCGCCGAGGGCGTTGATGACCGAACGGTCGACGCGGAAGGTGTGGCGAAACAGCGGGCTGACTGCGGTGCGGAGCATCCCGACCCGCCTCAACCCCGTGAGAATGGCCGACACCGCCTGGCCGGCTGGCGCGAGGAGAACCATGGCGCGCCACAGCAGGGTGAAGGCGGGCAGTTCACCGAAGTGCCGAACGGGGTGCTCAACGCTGCGGATGATCGAGCGGCCCGTGCCCGACACCACACCCACGGAGAGCACACTCTCGCGCCACAGCGAAGCCATGTGCAGCGCGATAAAACCGCCCATCGAGTGGCCGATGATGTCCCATTCGGTGTAGCCCAACTCTTCGGCGGCCTGCTTGACGATTGCACAGACGGCATCGAGGGTCAGCGTGTGTTCGTCGGCCGTGAGCTGTGCGTCGCCGAATCCCGGCAGGTCGAGCAGTACGGGGTTGTCGATCGGCACCCCGGCGTCGTCGGCGGCCTGCAGCAGAGGAGTCCAGGTGGTCCAGGAGCCGGCCGCGCCGTGCAGAAAAATCGTCGCGCGCGTAGACCGGGACGTACGGCGGTAGTGCGCGACGGCAGTGCCGATGCTGCCCTTAAACTCAGTGCTGCCCATGACCTCAGTGCTGCCCGTAACCTCGATGCGGTCGAGACCCAGAAGTGCGGGGTCGAGAGTCAGGGGGTAGGGAGCGTACGGCGCGGCGCGGCCTGGTTGATCGGCGTGTGAATGATCGCTGGGTGGATGCCCCGGCATCACTCGTCCGCCGTTCCGACGATTTCTTCGCGCACCCGCCGCATGTCTTCGAGCAACGAGCCGATGAGAATCCAGTGGTCGGGGTGCGGACGCAACACCCGCAGGGGAGCGGTGAGGGCGGGCATCGAATCGTCGGCGACCTCACGACCCTCTTCGTCGCGCTGGGGACCTTCGTTTTCCTGGCCGAGAAGACGCAGGTCGTGGGCGGCGCGGGTGAGTTCTTGCGCGATGTCCCGCACCGTGGGTTCGGTGTGGAGGCTTTCGTCGTAATGGTCTCGCACGGCACGGGCCATCCCGATGATGCGCCGCACCAGCACACTCAATCGGGCGAGCATCTCGGCATCGCGCTCGAGAACCCGCCGGTGTTTGCCTCGACGCGGATTGAGGGTCAGGCTCTCTTCACCGGTGGCGATGGCGGATGCCGCGGTGGCGTCGAGTTTTCTCAGCGATCGCGCCTGAAGCATCAAGGCTTCCAGCTCCGCCCCGCTTTGGGGGTGGCTGAGGCTGGTGGCCAGCCGGTCGAGGGTCGCCGCACACTCGCGCAGCAGACGGCCCACAGCGACGTGGGCGGGAAGCAGGAGCACGGGCGGAACAATGGCGAGGTTCACAATCATCGCGACCGCCGCACCAATGATCGTCTCGAGCACCCGGTCGAAGGCGTAGTTGGGGGTGTTGGCGCCGATGGAGAGCATCAGCATCGCGCTGATCGGAATCTGGTTGGCCGATCCCGGCGCAAGACGAAGCGCCCAGCCGAGGAGCAGCGAGGCGACGATGATGATCAGCACGATCCAGCTGCTCGGGCCGAAGAAAGTCTGCGCGATGGACGCGAGAATCACGCCGAGGATGACCCCGATGCTGCGCTCGACACCGCGGGACAGCGACTGGTTGACGCTCGGCTGCACCACCAGTAGGGCCGCGATGGCGGCAAAAATGGGCAGGGGTTGTCCCAGAAGCGCGGCAGACACCAGCCAGGCCAGAACAGCCGCAGCGGATGTCTTCAGAACCTGGGTGAGGGGGGCGCGCGACGTGACACGAAAATTTCCGGGTACTCGCACTGATTCATAATAACGAGCGGTACAACCCGTGGTGCACTGCGCTCGACTCGCAGCGACACTCGGTGGTCCGATGGGCTCGGGTCGGGGGCGGGGTAAGCGCGCCACCGCTTCCGAACTCTTCGCGAAACTGATCGATTCGGTGTGTCCTCACTATGGGGGACCACCGAAGCAACTCTGGAAAGTTTGCAGCACCCCACTCGCCCGGTCAAGCCCTGCCCTGCCCCATAATCGGGGGTGCCACATCAAGGGCCGATTCGGGATGCTCCACGGGCACGTTCGGAGCTAGCGAGTGACCTCGGCCAGAGCATCCGCCGCACGCACCAATGCCAGGTGCGACAGCGCCTGCGGGTAGTTACCCACCTGTCGGCCGGCCGCAACGTTGTACTCCTCGCTGAGCAGACCGAGGTTGCTCGCGAACCCCACCAGGCGGTCCATCAGCGCGGTGGCGTCGTCGACTCGGCCGGTGCGGGCGTACTGTTCCACGAGCCAGAACGAGCAGGCGAGGAAGGGGTGCTCGTCGCCGGGTAAACCGTCGACGCCGGAGCCGGTGAGGTAGCGCAGCAGCAGGCCGTCGCGGAGGAGTTCTGCCTCGATGGCCGCGACGGTGCCGAGCATACGCGGGTCATTCGCGTCGAGGTATCCGACCTGGGGGAGCTGGAGGAGGGAGGCATCGACACTCGAGCTGCCGTAGTACTGCGTGTAGCTGCCGAGCTCCGGGTCGAAGCCCTGGGTCTCGATTTCGTCGCGAAGGGTGTCGCGCAACTGCTCCCAGCGATCGGCCGGTCCGTCGAGCCCGTGTTCGCGAACACCACGAACACCGCAGTCCAGTGCCGTCCACAGCATCACCCGGGAGTGGGTGAAGTGCCGCTCGGGTCCGCGGATCTCCCAGATGCCGTTGTCGGGGCGCTGCCAGTTGTCTTCGACGTACTGCAGCAGCGCGCGCTGGAGCGACCAACTGAACTCGGTGTCTTTCACCCCGGCCTCCCGCGCGCGGTGCAGGGCGAGCATGACCTCGCCGAACACATCGCCCTGGTACTGGAGGTAGGCGCCGTTGCCGACCCGCACGGGGGTCGCCCCCTCGTAGCCGGGCAGGCTGTTGACTTCCCACTCGGTGAGGCGACGTTCGCCCGACAGGCCGTACATAATCTGCACGTCGCCGGGGTCGCCCGCGATGGCGCGCAGCAGCCAGGCGCGCCAGTCGGCCGCTTCGTTCTCGAACCCGTGGCTGATCAACACAATGAGGGTGAGGGAGGCGTCGCGCAGCCAGACGTAGCGGTAGTCCCAGTTTCGGCTGCCGCCTTCTGACTCGGGCAGGCTGGTGGTCGCGGCGGCGACGATGCCGCCCGTGTCTTCGTGGGTGAGGGCGCGCAACACCAGGAGCGAGCGTTTGACGATCTCCTCGTAGCGTCCCGTCGCTTGGATGGCGTCGGACCACTGGCGCCACCACACGGTGGTGCGCTCCAGCTGGCCACTCACGTCGAGCGCATCGGGTGCAGAGCGGTGTGCGGGGTACCAGGTCATCACGATGTCGACAACCTCGTCGGCGGTGACCGTGAAGTCGGAGACGTGGAAGTGGTCGCTGGGGGTGAGTTTGGGGCCTCGGACAACGAGCGCGTCCGGTCCGGCCACGGCGATGATCGCGTTGGTGCCGCCCGAGGGGGACTGGCGAACCCACGGAATCGCGGCGGCGTAGTCGAAACGCATCCGGAGGTCTTGGTGCATCGCGACCGAGCCGGAGATCCCGCGCACGCGGCGGATCACGTCAGCGCGTCGGTCGCCGTGGGGCATAAAGTCGGTGACCTCGACTTCGCCGTCGGCGGTCACCCACCGGGTGACGAGCACAAAGGTGCCCTCGAGGTACTGGCGGGTGCTTGTGGCATCCGCGTCGGCGGGCGCGAGCTGCCAGCGGCCGTGGTCTTCACTGCCGAGCAGCGCGCCGAAGACCGACGCGGAATCGAACCGTGGAAGGCACAACCAGTCGATCGAGCCGTCCGTGCCGACGAGCGCACCCGTGTGGCAGTCGCCGATGAGTGCGTAGTCCTCGATGTGTTGGGGCATGGGGTCATACTGGCATCCCTCTGCTGGAGAAATGCCTGTGGTGGCCAAATGCCGGGGCGGATGCTCTGGGCTAGTCCGCCGATTCCGGCAGCACGTTCACTTCGAGCAGTTGCTCGACGAGCCCCGCGCCGTCGGGCGCGTAGATCCAGGGCACGTCGGAGTTTTTGCCGTGGCCGTCGGAGCTGCGACCACCGGCGAGAACCGCCTCACCCGCGGACAATTCTCGAATGCAGACCGCGGCGACGTTGTCGGAGTGCTCCCGCAGGAACTCTCCGTAGATCTCCTCGTCGTGCTGCCCGTCGTCCCCAATAAGAAGCCATTTGATGTCGGGAAACTCCTCCGCAAGTCGGCGCAGGCTCTTCTGCTTGTGCTCCTTGCCGCTGCGGAACCACCGGTCGTGGGTGGGGCCCCAGTCGGTGAGCAGCAGCGCTCCCGCCGGGTAGAGGTTGCGACTGAGAAAGCGCGTCAACGTGGGCGCGACGTTCCACGCCCCCGTCGAGAGGTAGATGACGGGCGCACCCTCGTGGGTGCGCGCGAGGCGTTCGTAGAGCACCGACATTCCCGCGACGGGGCGGCGTGCGTGCTCGTCGAGTACAAAGGTGTTCCACGCCGCGAGGAACGGACGGGGGAGGGCGGTGACCATCACCGTGTCGTCGATGTCGGAAATCATCCCGAATCGCACGGTCGGATCAACAACGTAGATCGGCGCGTTGACGTCGGGGGATTCGTCGGTGCGTAGCTGAACGGTGTTCCAGCCCGGAGGGAGTTCCACAGAGATGCGCGCGTCGACCACACCACCGCGGTCGGCGGTGACCCGGAACTCCTGGCCGCCGGCGGTGATGATCACGGAGACGTCGTCGACGGGAACGCTGGTGAAACTGCGCCATCCCCGAATGTTGAGGTACCGGGTCTTTTCGATGTCTTCTGGCTCGGTCGGTGACGGAGCGCTGGAGAGCAGAACACGACCCAGCACGCGGATCCAACCCTGCCCGCCGTAGCCGGCGTACGCGATAACGGTGGGGGTCAAACCACGCTTACGAGCCCGCTTTTCGCGAAACGCGTGGAAAGAATCTTCCATTCGCGCTGCACGGTGAAGGATCGGCTCAGCGACAGTTGGAGTTTTGCGGGGTGCGCGCGCCATGGGTCAAGTCTCGCACGTCCGCCGCGAGTGAATCGCGCTCACTCGACCGCGAGTACCAACGTTTCCGAGTTATTTTGCACGGAGCCTACGGCCGCATCCACACGGTGGAAGACGGCCCTCTCGGCGACCTCGCCCGCGCCGTAAACCACCTGCTCGATGAGTTCGTCGTCGCCCTCGGTGTGTGGGTCGAGCCACTCCTCCACAAAGTCGCCGTCGAGAAAAACCGGCATTCGGTCGTGAATGGTGGCCAGGGCGGATGCCGCGGGGCGAGTCAGAATGGTGGCTGAGAGCATCCACCGGTCCGGCGATCCCTCGGGGGCAGCGGCATTGCGCCACCACTCGTACAACCCAGCGAACAACAACAGCTCGTCGCCGGGAAGAGAGATGTAGTGGGGAGTTTTGACTCCGTCAATGTCGGACCACTCGTAGTACCCGGAGGCGGGGATCACCGCGCGCCGGGAGACCACCGCGGCCTGGAAGGACGGCTTCTGGGTCACCGTCTCGCTGCGGGCGTTAAAGAGGGGAGGGCCGGTGGGGTCTGGGGCGAAACTGGGGACAAGTCCCCACCGCGCGGAGGCGAGGCGCCGGACCGGCTCGAAAACGTCGTCTGCGCGCGGGATTGTGTCGATGATGACGGGAATGCGCTGGGTCGGCGCGATGTTCCATGAGGGGCCGGGTAAATCGTCGCCAGCAATGTCGACATCGAAGAGCGTGACCAGATCGCTCGTTTTTCGGTCCAAGACGAATCGTCCGCACATACATCCATCATCTCAAAAACACGGTGTACTCGTCTTCGGCGGTTCTGCCGCCCCCGTTGCGGGGGCGC
>Ga0247807_10000139_pt1 | contig 54024 bp, 68 predicted proteins | sample UWRJL074202C1_FD_179931 | JGI IMG/M metagenome (GOLD analysis project Ga0247807, IMG submission 179931) | Plant litter microbial communities from Arlington Agricultural Research Station in Wisconsin, United States - UWRJ-L074-202C-1 | ecosystem: Environmental > Terrestrial > Plant litter >...
TGGCGTACTTTGCGGAAAACTTCCAAAACTTTGCGGTAAATGAACCACAAAGAACACAAAGGATTCGCAAAGAAAAATGAAGAAAATGAAGAATAATTAATGAAGGATGATGCATCTCGCTTGGCGTTTTTGCGGAAAACTTCCAAAACTTTTCGGTAAATGAACCACAGAGAACACAAAGGATTCGCAAAGAAAAATGAAGAAAATGAAGAATAATTAATGAAGGATGATGCATCTCGCTCGGCGTGCTTTGCGGAAAACTTCCAAAACTTTGCGGTAAATGAACCACAAAGAACACAAAGGATTCGCAAAGAAAAATGAAGAATAATTAATGAAGGATGATGCTCTCACTTGGCGTACTTTGCGGAAAACTTCCAAAACTTTGCGGTAAATGAACCACAAAGAACACAAAGGATTCGCAAAGAAAAATGAAGAAAATGAAGAATAATTAATGAAGGATGATGCATCTCGCTTGGCGTGCTTTGCGGAAAACTTCCAAAACTTTTCGGTAAATGAACCACAGAGAACACAAAGGATTCGCAAAGAAAAATGAAGAAAATGAAGAATAATTAATGAAGGATGATGCATCTCACTTAGCGTACTTTGCGGAAAACTTCCAAAACTTTGCGGTAAATGAACCACAAAGAACAAAAGGATTAAAAAAAAAGAAAACTTATTGTGAATAAAAATGAATAAAATACAAGTCAAAGCCCTGATCTACCAACTGCTGTGTTTCGCCGCACTCTTTTTCCTGACGCGGTACCTTGTCGCCGAATTCACGGATCTGGACGGCATGTGGATTCCGGTTACGGCCTTTGTCGTCGGGACGTTGCTGTCGCCCAAATTTCAGGCTGCGCGCACCAAAAACGGCGATAAGATTTTTATGTCGTGGTTGTTTGTGAAAGGCATCCGCGAAGTGAAATAAAGGTTTAATCGGTTAACCGTTAATTTGTTAAGCTGATACAATCGAAAGACTTTCTTTTGGTGAAAGTTACAAAATGACAGAAATCATTCATTTTCGGTTCCGATTTAGATTCAACAGTTCAACGATTAAACAAATAGCACGATAATTACAAAAATACTTTCCATAACCAATGACAATGTTAGAACCCATAGAAAATAGACTTCCCGTAGACTTATTAGAAAAAAGCATCAAAAGCGGCAGCGAATACGGCTGGCGGAAAGATGATTTCCTCGACGTGGTAGAAGCCGCGCGCAAATTGCAGATCGCCATCGAAGGCGGTTTGGTGCAATACGTTTTTGAGGAAGGAACTTGTGAGTTGCATTGGTTGCATTATTACACCGATGAATTCAAGAAAGGCGAAAATTGGGCGGGCTACTGCAACCGGACTGCCAAAGAATGCACAGAAAGATTCAAGAAAGTCCTCAATGCAGACATCAAAAAGCAAGCGACCGACAATTTCCAGTTGGTCAAGGAAAAATTAAACGAAGGAATCGATATAGAAAACCACCTGCTTTTTATCCTGTCGTTTGAGTCAGAAGAACAAATGCCGTTGCCAACTCCGAAGGAAAAGGAAAAAGATAGGGAAAGGGAACCGTTCAAAAAGAAAAGGCGTTGATGTTTAATCGGTTATCGTTTGGGTGTTTAACCGATACCAACCGCAAGATTTTCAATATTTCAGAAATAACAATTCAAGAAATACAGTCTTCTATTCCCGAAAAGTTATCTTCTTTCAATCCGATTAGGCGATTGAACGGTTTAACGATTCAACGAAAACTACTTCTTCACCGCGATCTTCTGCTTCGTCTTGTAGATCGGAATGAAATACGAAACCGTATAATTGAGTCCGACGCCAAAATCGCCATCATAAGTGCGGTGGAATCCCGGAATGTATAAGTTATCAAAGCCCGCCGGTTTCTTGTTCGAAATCAATTTGTTGATCCGGACGCTGAACCCGACGTAAATATTGTTGTACACTTTCGCGTTCACGCCGGCCACGAATTCGGCCCATTGCGCCGACAAGCCGTTGAATTTTTCACCAGAAGCCACCTCGGGTTCATTGCCCAGATAATGGTCGCGGTTGTAGATCGTGTAACTGTTGAGCGTTTGGCTGAACGAACTCACGCCGTAGCGCAAACCCACATAAATCACGTTTTCCATATCGAGCCAGTTCTCATACGCATTGTAGTTGAACCCGGCCTTGATGTAGGTTCCTTTGGTCGTGAAATTGAGCTGTACGTCATCGACCGTTTTGTTCTCGTTCCCGATTTCAGCGGCGAGGTAATAATTTTTGGCCACGCGGTAATCGCCCACGATTTCCAGGCCTTTGTAATCCTTTTCATAAAACGAGCGCGACAGCTTGAACAGATCGATTCCCACGCGCAATCCGTAGCGGCTCGTCTTGATGCTGTCGGGCACCTGTTCCTGCGCGCTGGCATTCCACGCACACAACATCAGGCAAAGGCTACCAATAAATCTTAAGGTGGGTCTCATTTTCAGAAATCAGGTTATAATTTTCAACAGTGATATTTTGGATCCACGTGCCTTGCAGGGCATCCGGGTCATTATTCAATACAAAAGGATTCGGCAAACTGTTGTCGCTGTTCAGGTTAAACAACACACTGTAGCCGCACGCGCGCGAAATGTAAATCGTTTGGCGCGCATAATTGAACTGCAGCGTATCGGTGTAGATCTGTCCCGGATCGCCGCTGTTGGCGTTCAGGATGAATTGGTACGTGATCGCATCGGCCGACGTATCGAACGGCACCGTAATCTTATTCGCATTGGCCAGATAGCGCGTCACATCATTGCCCGCCTCGTTAAATACGATTCCGTTTTCCTGGCCGTCGGCAATCACTTTGAGGTTGGTCACGCTTTTAAGCAAGTCGGGATCGCTGTAATCGTAAAATTCAATTACGAGTCGCGGCGTCGTATTGGTATCGGCGTCGCAAATGTCGTCTTTCTCACAGCCCGGAAGCGTGAAAGCGAGTAGTAAAAGCAGGGCAAATATTTTCTTCATTTATTTTTTAGGAGCTGTTCGCGCTTTACGTTGCAATCTTTTTAGCCAGATGTTTCACATCCTTAACTTATTTCAGGATCTCGCTAAAAAGGATTTCCACTTCAATCACGGCTAGGGCATCGTTCACAGATCAAGCCCTAATTATCAATTATGAATTGTCAATTATCAATTACCTTCTCTCCAAAAGTACAACATTTTCCACATGATGCGTCTGCGGAAACATATCCACTGGACGCACGCGCGTCACTTTGTATTTCTCGTCCATCAAGGCCAGATCGCGCGCCTGTGTCGCCGAATTGCAGCTTACATACACCACGCGTTCGGGCGCAATCTTGAGAATCTGCTCGACCACATCCTTGTGCATGCCGTCGCGCGGCGGATCGGTGATGATCACGTCGGGATGGCCGTGCTGCGCGATGAAGGCGTCGTTGAACACGTTTTTCATATCGCCTACGTAAAACTCGCAATTCGAAATTCCATTGCGCTCGGCATTCACTTTCGCATCGACGATCGCTTCGGGCACACTTTCGACACCGATGACTTTTTTGGCCATTTTCGATACGAACTGTGCGATCGTGCCGGTTCCGGTGTACAGATCGTAAACGAGTTCGTTTCCGGTGAGCCCGGCGAAATCGCGCGTAATCTTGTACAATTCATACGCCTGGTCCGAATTGGTCTGGTAAAACGACTTGGCATTGATGCTGAACGTCAGGCCTTCCATTTCTTCCAGGATGTAATCGCGGCCTTTGTAGGTTTCGATTTTCTGGTCATAGATCGTGTCGTTCGCTTTCTGGTTGATCACGTATTGCAGCGAAGTGATTTGCGGGAAACGCTCGGCCAGAAAATCGAGCAGAAGCGTGCGTTCCTTTTTATCGTCGTCGAAAAACTGGACCAAAACCATGATCTCGCCCGTCGAAACGGTACGGATCATGAGCGTCCTGAGCAAACCGTGGTGGTCTCTCGGATTGAAAAAGGTGAGTCCGTTTTCATTGGCAAACCGCCTGATTTCGTTGCGGATTTCGTTCGAAGGATCTTCCTGCAAATAACATTTCTGGATGTCGAGGATCTTGTCCCACATTTTCGGGATGTGAAAACCAACGGCGTTGCGGTTGCCCAGATCGTCGTTGCTTTCGATTTCCTTTTCGGTGAGCCAGCGGCTGCTTGAGAAACCGAATTCCATTTTGTTGCGGTAGAAGAATTGCTTTTCCGAACCCAGGATGTCCTCGAATTCGGGCAATTCGACCTTGCCGATGCGCTGCAGGTGATTCTTGACTTCATTCTGCTTGAACGCAAGTTGCTGGCTGTAGATCATGTTCTGCCATTTGCAGCCGCCGCACACCCCGAAATGGTCGCAAACGGGCGTGATGCGGTGTTCAGACAATTCGTGGAATTTGATCGCCTTGCCTTCGTAATAGGCTTTGCGTTTGCGGAACGTCTGTACGTCGACGACATCGCCGGGAACGACATTGGGAATGAAAATGACTTTTCCGTCGGGTGCGGTTGCGACTGAAACGCCTTTGGCGCCGGCATCGCGTACTTTGATATGCTCGAAAACGAGTTTGTCGGTGTTTTTTCTTGCCATGGCGCAAAAATAATCGATTGCGTTGATTGCGGCGTTATAATGGTGGTTTTTTATGATTTTATTTTTAGGAGTTTCACGAAGTTGCGGCAAGACCCGCGATAGGGATGGAAGCAAGCTACCGTGTAGCGCGTACAGCCCGGGCCTTTAGGCATCGCCCAAAAAAATAACTTTACACTAACAACTTCTCGATGGAAAAACCTTAATTTTATAGCTTATCAAACTAAAAATTTACAAAAATGAAAAGATCAGCAACTGCCATATGGAAAGGCTCATTGAAAGAAGGCGCGGGTGTACTCACCACGCAAAGCAAAACATTGGACAATACGCAATATTCGTTCAAGACGCGTTTTGAGGACGGCGTGGGAACAAACCCCGAGGAGTTGGTAGCGGCGGCGCATGCGGGTTGTTTTACGATGCAATTGTCGGCGTTTATCGGGGAAGGCGGCTTTGAGATCGAGAGCCTGGAGACCAATTGCGTGATTACGCTGGAAAGTGGTACGATCACCAATTCGGATTTGACGGTGAATGGAAAAATCGCCGGGATTTCGAACGATCAGTTCCAGGAATTGGTGACGAAAGCGGAGTTGAATTGCCCGATTTCGAAATTGCTCAATGCAAAGATCAGTTCGGTGGCGACACTTTCTTAAGGCAAAAACATTATTGCTTTTAAAAATTTGAACCATTAAGCAATTAAGAAATATTAAGCTTAATTAAAGTTAATGCCTTAAATAAAATTCACGGAACACCTATAAAATATAGATGCTGAGTGAAGTAATTGTTCAAAGAAATAAAATGTTCCAAAAAAAAACCTCTTGTTATGGCAAGAGGTTTTTTTATGATTTTCAATTTAGTAGCTGATGTCAAACGAGCCGTTCGTGATCTCGGCCGTGCTCGTGTCGTCGAATCGCGCCAATGCGCCAGAAAAAGTACCGATGAGGCGCTTGCCCGCATTGGTGGTGACATTGGTATTGAAGGCGGCTCCGGTATGATCGGTATCAAACTCTTCATCGCCGTGCATCAGATAGAAAAAATAGATGGTTTCAGTTCCCGGCGCGTCCTGCTCGAGATTGAATTCGATCGATTTGCTGTCGTCGCCTTGTATGGAAGCAATCACGTGCAGATCGACATAAGTATAATCGGGTTCGACTACCGTGACGGTTTCGACAACAAATTTGTTGAAAACAAAAGCGGTCCCATTAATGGTCGCGTTGAGAAAGCTTGGTGGCGCCGGCGGCATTACGAAAGTCTCGTCTTCATCAGAAGAACACGAAAAGAAAAGCAACGCGGCAAACATCGGAAATAAATACTTGTTCATGGATTTTTTTTATTGGTTGTTCCAAAAATAGGTTTTTAGGTTTGTTTGCGCAACGTCGGCGCGATTTTTAACAGAAAAAAGACTGCAGCGAAAACGATTGATTTTGAATAATATTCATTAATTTTGGCAAAAATTGGATGATTTCTCTCCACAAGAAGGAATTGCGAAAAATTATTTAAAAAAATAGGTGAAATGTCAGTTTTAGAAAAAATCACTTCTGATGAGATTATCGCTTTAGAAAACAAATATGGTGCGCACAATTACCATCCGCTGCCGGTTGTTTTGAGCAAGGGCGAAGGTGTGTATGTTTGGGATGTTGAAGGGAAGAAATATTTCGATTTCTTATCGGCGTATTCTGCGGTAAATCAAGGGCATTGCCATCCGAAAATCGTGGGCGCATTGGTCAATCAGGCGCAAACGTTGACGCTGACTTCGCGTGCATTCTACAACGACCAACTCGGTCCGTACGAGGAATTCCTGACCAAATATTTCGGTTTCGATAAAGTATTACCGATGAATACGGGTGCCGAAGCAGTCGAAACAGCTTTGAAATTGTGCCGGAAATGGGCATATGAAGTCAAAGGAATCGCCGAGCACCAAGCGCAGATTGTCGTCTGTGAAGGGAATTTCCACGGAAGGACGACGACAATCATTTCGTTTTCGAATGATGAGAACGCAAGAAAGAATTTCGGTCCGTATACGGCCGGATTCATCAAAATCGAATACGACAATCTGGAAGCGCTTGAAAATGCATTTCAATCAGATCAAAATATCGCCGGATTTTTGGTAGAGCCGATCCAGGGCGAAGCGGGCGTTTACGTACCTGCCGAAGGTTATCTGGCGAAAGCCAAAGCGCTTTGTGAAAAGTATAACGTCCTGTTTATCGCCGACGAGGTGCAAACCGGCATTGCGCGCACCGGAAAACTGCTTGCCGTCAACCACGAAAATGTGCAGCCGGATGTCCTGATTTTAGGGAAAGCGATTTCGGGCGGCGTGTATCCGGTTTCTGCGGTTTTGGCCAACGACAGCATCATGAACGTCATCAAGCCGGGCCAGCACGGTTCGACTTTTGGCGGAAACCCGATCGCTGCGGCCGTTGCGGTTGCTGCGCTTGAAGTGGTTCAGGACGAAAAACTGGCTGAGAATGCGGAATACCTTGGGAAAATCTTTCGCAGTAAAATCGGGGATTACATCACCAATTCGAACATCGCTTCATTGGTGCGCGGGAAAGGTTTGCTCAACGCGATCGTAATCAACGATACCGAAGAAAGCGATACGGCCTGGAACATCTGTATGGCCTTGCGCGACAATGGGCTTTTGGCCAAACCGACACACGGAAACATCATCCGTTTTGCGCCGCCTTTGGTCATGAACGAGGAACAATTGCTCGAATGCGTTTCGATCATCACCAAGACGCTCAAACAATTTGAAAGATAAAATCGAATCCGCCCCGGCGGATTTTTTTATGCCTTTTTATTTTTTCCGCTACCTTTACCGCTTATACTTGTACTATGAAAAATGCAATTTTCATTTTGATGATTGCGGGCATCGCACTCGCATTTTACGGACAGAATCTGACGCCTGCAAACCTTTGGATGACGCTCGCGGGAATCGTCATTTTTATGATGGGGATGATGTGGCTCAGTTCCAAAACACCGAGTAAGAACCAAGACCAGGAAGATGATGAAATTCAATAAAGGCGACAAGGTTTCGGTTTTGGACGACGCGATCAATGGCGTGGTGCTTTCGGTTCAGAATGATGTAGTTTCGATTGAAAGTGAAGACGGATTTACGATGACATATAAAGTCAATGAACTGATTAAATTAAACGATGCCAGTAAATTATATGAAAACAACGGAAGTCATAATTTAAATCAGGTAAAAAAGGAAAAAGAAATCCCCAAACCACGCAGTTTTGTCAAGGAGAAGAAAGCAAGCCGCGAAATTCCCGCTCCCGAATTTGATTTGCACATCGAAAAATTAGTCAAAAATTTCAGGGGAATGAGCAATTATGAAATCCTCACTTTGCAATCTGAAACGGCAAAGAGGCATGTCGATTTTGCGATCAGAAACCGCATTCCGAAAATCGTTTTCATACATGGCGTTGGCGAAGGAATCCTCAAAGCCGAACTCGATTTTATGTTGGGCCGATACGACAACATCGTTTTCCACGACGCCAATTACCAGAAATATGGTTTGGGCGCCACAGAGGTTTTGATCCGCCAGAATGTAAAATAATTATTCGATGAGTTCGCCGATCAGGATGTCATTGCCGTAGTAAAACAGGCTGTTCGCTTTCCTGAAGGTCACGCCCTTGAGTCGGATGGTGTGAACGTAGCCGCTACCGAAAGTACTCGTCGTCACTTCAATCACGCCATTGGTGCCATCGCCGTCCAATGCAATCCAATCTTCTGCGGTTGCCGGCGGTGTGGTTAGCGTAGTCGAAGGTGAACAAAAATAAGCTTCATTGCCGCCTGACGCAAGCGTGGTGGAAAAGTATCTATAATTGACACGATTCGCATCCTGAGTGATATTGGCTGTTTTCGGCACGCCAAGATTGGCTGTCGAGAGCAAAGCCGGGTCGAAATTTTTGATGAACAAACCTTCTTTCCCGCCATTTTTGGCATTGTAAATCGTGTTCGTAGCCGGGCAAAGCGCCACTTCCTGCGGATCGAAATTGAGCGGAAGCGTGTTGGTAGGATTCGTGAAGAAATTGCCGAAATTATAATCGCTGTACGATTGATCGGTACCGTCAGGTTTGGCGAATTTGATGTTCTTGAACACAACAGCGTGGCGGTATCTTGTGATTTTTTGCTGTCCGGTTTCGGTATCCGGGTCGGTGTAGACGGCCGAAGTCGTGATTTCTACAGTTCCCGCTGTCGCAATCCATTCGGTCGTGGCAATCGGTGAAATGGGCGGCGGCGAAGCACAAATCACATCATCGGTGATCGGGCCGCTGTAAGTGCGGAAAGTCACATTGATGTCCACTCCGATGCTTTTAACGCGCGGTTGTCCGGTTGGCGTCGGATCATTCAAAAAAGCATTGGTATTTTGCGGCAGTTTGATGATCATCGCCTGGTTCTCGGTGACTTTGTAAACGAGCAGGTTGCAGCTCTTGGCATCGACTTCGTTAAACGTGATCGCATCGACAGTCGCATCGCCGTCATCACAGCCATTGAGTAAACAAACCAGAAACAACAGGCCCAAAAACTTTTTCATCTTTTGTACAATTTGTAGCAAAAATAGGATTTTAATTGACAACGACAATGATTTAGGTTTCTGTTAACAGGACTATTTCCTAACTTTGCGGCAATGAAAAAAGTATACCTCGACAACGCAGCAACCACTGCCATCCGTCCCGAAGTCATTTCTGAAATGGCCAAAGTCATGCATGAGGAGTTCGGCAACCCTTCATCGACACACAGTTTCGGGAGAAGTGCCAAAAGCATATTGGAGCTTTCGCGTAAGACGATTGCACGCCAACTCAACGCTGCCGCCCAGGAAATCATTTTCACCTCTGGCGGAACCGAAGCCAACAACTGGATCTTGCGCAGCGCGATCACCGATTTGAAAGTCGAACGCATCATTTCGGCTAAAATCGAACACCACGCGGTTTTGCACACGCTCGAACATTTGCGCGATGAATTTTCGATCATGATCGATTACGTCGACATGAAATCGGATGGAACGATCGATATTACGCATTTGGCCGATTTGCTTTCCGATAACATTCCGACATTGGTTTCGCTGATGCACGTCAACAACGAAATCGGCACCGTACTCGACCTTGAGAAAACGGCGCGCATCTGCAAACAGTACAACGCGCATTTCCATACGGATGCCGTGCAATCGGTAGGCAAAACGCCAATCGACCTGCAGCAAATTCCGGTCGATTTCCTGAGTGCGAGCGCGCACAAATTCCACGGTCCGAAAGGCACCGGTTTTGCATTCGTGCGCAAAGGGATCGTGTTGCATCCGATGTTGTTTGGAGGCGAACAGGAAAAAGGCCTACGCGCCGGAACGGAAGGCGTCCACAACATCGCCGGGATGGCCAAGGCACTTGAAATGTCGTACGAAAATCTCGAAAGGGAAAGTGAAGAAATCGGCGCACTCAAAACCTATTTGGTCGAGCAGCTCGGCATCCATTTTCCGGGTGTCAAGATCAACGGAAATCAACAGGGTTTTTACAATATTGTCAATGTATGTCTGCCGTTCAGCGATGAAAAAACGGCGATGATTTTGTTCCATCTCGACATGAAAGGGATTGCGGTTTCACGCGGCAGCGCCTGTCAATCGGGCAGTATCAAGCCGTCGCATGTGTTGGCGGAAATTTTAGACGACACCGATATACGCAAACCTTCGCTGCGGATTTCGTTGAGCCATTACAATTCCAAAGACGACATCGATTATTTGATCGAAGCGCTTGTAGCCATTTAAAATTAGAATGAAAATTATCATTATAAAAAAATCCGCTTTCAAGGCGGATTTCTTTTTTATTTCTGTTTGACCAAAACCAAGTATTTCCAAGGCTCGAGCGTGAACACATCGTCGCCTTTGAGTTCGATTTCTTTGCCCGAAAACAGTTCTTTGTATGGGCCTTTTTCGTATTTCGAATCGAGTTTTACCGTAGCCGGTTGCCTGCTGTAGTTGATGATCGGGATCACTTTATCGCCTTCCATGCTGCGTGAAAATGAAATGACCTGTTCGGGTTTGTCGTTGAAGATGCGGATCATCACGCCGCCCTGGTTGCCGTTCCAAAGCGCATGATTGGTGTGTTTGAGGTCGAACAGCGTTTTGAACAATCCTTCATACGGCATCTTCGACCAATCGATCAGGTCCTTATCGAAAAATTTGAGTGAACGATTGAGTCCGGCTTCCTGTCCGCCATAAACCAATGGCATCCCATTGACCGTTCCGCACAAAACGATCGAAGCCTGCAACCCGTCGCCAAAATTCTCGATCTGGTTTTTGTTCCACGAATTCATGTCGTGGTTGTCGGTAAAGGTCATGCGGTAGCCGTTGCGCGGAAACGTACTGACATCGTGCGCCATGTATTCGATCAAGCCACCAATGCTTTTGCCGTCGCGCGTCACGGCCGCCATTTTGTCCCAAAGCGTCCAGGAATACGTCATGTCGAACGCATGCACGTGCAGGTCGCGCGATTCCCATTCGGCGAGCATGAATACGGGTTTTACGGCATCCATTTCGGCGCGCGCATTGTCCCAGAAATCGGTCGGGATGAATCCTGCGGTGTCGCATCGGTAACCGTCGATGTTGAAATCCTTGACCCAATACACCAGCGCCTTGGTCATGTATTCGCGGATTCCGGGCTGGTCGTAATCAAAATCGATGACGTCATCCCAATCGTACCAGGGCGTTGGCTGGAAGTGGCCTTCGGGCGTTTTGGAATACCAGTCGGGATGGTCCTTAGCCAATGGGTTGTCCCATGACGAATGGTTCGCGACCCAATCGACAATGATGTACATGCCCATGCTGTGGATCTTATCGACGAGGTGCTGGAAATCTTCCTTGGTGCCGAATTCGGGGTTGATGCCGTAATAATCCTTGACGGAATAATAGCTGCCGAGCGTCCCTTTCCTTTTTTCGACGCCGATCGGATGGATCGGCATGAGCCAGATGATGTCGATTCCCATCGCTTTGATTCTTGGGAGGTGCGTTTCGAACGCCTTGAACGTTCCTTCGGGTGTGAATTGGCGCACGTTGACTTCGTAGATCGTGGCGTTTTTGCTCCAGTCGGGGTGTTTGACTTCGACGTATTCTTTGGGTTGGTAAGGTGAACTGTTGGTTGTCTTGGTGATTTTCGTTTCGGTTTTATTGCAAGAGCAGACAGCAACCGCTACAAATAAGGCGATGGTTTTGGGAAGTATGTTCATAACGAAGGTTTAAGATTTAAAGATAATTTTTTTAACCGCCAAGTTCACCAAGAATTTCGCAAAGTTTTTGCATTTCGCTTTGCGTTGCTTCGCGTGAAACTTCGCGCACTTTGCGTTGATTTTTTTTAACCGCAAAGTTCGCCAAGAATTTCGCAAAGTTTTTGCATTTCGCTTTGCGTTGCTTCGCGTGAAACTTCGCGCACTTTGCGTTGATTTTTTTAACCGCCAAGTTCGCCAAGAATTTCGCAAAGTTCTTGCGTTTCGCTTTGCGTTGCTTCGCGTGAAACTTCGCGCACTTTGCGTTGATTTTTTTAACCGCCAAGTTCGCCAAGAAGTTCGCAAAGTTTTTGCATTTCGCTTTGCGTTGCTTCGCGTGAAACTTCGCGCACTTTGCGTTGATTTTTTTAACCGCCAAGTTCACCAAGAATTTCGCAAAGTTTTTGCATTTCGCTTTGCGTTGCTTCGCGTGAAACTTCGCGCACTTTGCGTTGATTTTTTTAACCGCAAAGTTCGCCAAGAATTTCGCAAAGTTTTTGCATTTCGCTTTGCGTTGCTTCGCGTGAAACTTCGCGCACTTTGCGTTGATTTTTTTAACCGCAAAGTTCGCCAAGAATTTCGCAAAGTTTTTGCATTTCGCTTTGCGTTGCTTCGCTTGAAACTTCGCGCACTTTGCGTTGATTTTTTTAACCGCAAAGTTCGCCAAGAATTTCGCAAAGTTCTTGCATTTCGCTTTGCGTTGCTTCGCGTGAAACTTCGCGCACTTTGCGTTGATTTTTTTTAACCGCAAAGTTCGCTAAGAATTTCGCAAAGTTCTTGCATTTCGCTTTGCGTTGCTTTGCGTGAAACTTCGCGCACTTTGCGTTGATTTTTTTTAACCGCAAAGTCTTTGCGTTTTGCTTTGGATTTTTTTGATCTTAAATTATCTTTTCTTTTTGCCCCAATTGTTTTGCATGTCTGCGTAGGATTTTTTGGAGATCTTTGACTTGCGTTTGCTGCGCGATTTTCCTTTCTTTTTTCGCGCATTGATGTTGTTGACGAGTGAATTCTTGACGCCGAGTTTGTTTCGCTGGGTATGCGATTTTTTGGCTTTTCGGATTCTTTTGGACATAATCATCTGGTTTTTAACCCTAAAATTACCATTTGGAAACCCGCGTCAATTCTAGAATTTTGAAAAAAGATTGTAAATTGTTGATGCATAATTGTTGAATACATAATATTCTTATGTATGTTTGCGTTGTTCATTTGGAGTTATAAGTTATGAGTATGAGTTGGATGATTGCGAATATTTGCGTTAGGGATTGAAGCAGATATCTTTTTGAGGGGCAACCGAAAAAGATAGAAGCGGAAAGCCCGGCCGCGCAGATGATTCAAATCAAAGCAACAAAGTTCAAGCGCGGCAACGCCCAAAAAAATAAACAATAGAAATAAAAAATAAAAATGATTTACTCGTCAGAATTAATCAAAGGCACGCTCAAAACGATCGTCCTCAAGCAACTGGAAAACAACAAACGCATGTATGGTTATGAAATCACACAACGGGTTAAGGAGCTTACATTGAATAGGATACAGATTACAGAAGGCGCTTTGTATCCAACACTTCACGCTTTGGAAGCCGAAGGTTTGGTCACGACCGAAACCGAATACATCGGCAAACGCGTCCGCAAATACTACAGCCTGAGTCCCGAAGGAAAGTCAAAAATCGACGAAAAGATCAGCGAGCTCGCCGATTTCATGAACACGATGAAGTTCCTGCTCGACATCACGCCGCAAGTTGGGTAGTGTTGAGGGAAAAGGGAAAAGGGAAAAGAATGGCTGATGTTACCATTAAAAGCGATCACTTTCAGTTAGTCTAACATTTAATATTTATAATTCACAATTCAAATGTATTGTATCAGTGACACACAAATAGATTACATTCTCGATGACATCAGTGCACGTGGCGTCGGGATGGTTAGCCTGCAGCAAGACCTTTTGGATCATATCTGCTGTGTGATTGAACATAATCTCGAGGCCGATGGTGACTTCGAGAGCTTCTACCAAACGACCGTTTCCACATTCTACAAAAAGGAACTGGCCGAGATCGAAGCCGAAACCATCAATTTACTAACCCATAAAAATTATTACGTCATGAAAAAAATAATGTTGGCCAGCGGCGCCTTTTCGGTAGCCATGCTCACTTTCGGAATCTTCTTCAAATTCATGCATTGGCCCGGCGCGGCCGTTTGCCTGTTGCTCGGAATCTTTTCGCTCAGTTTCATCTTTCTGCCGTTGATGTTTACGCTCAAGGCGAAAGAGCAACAGTCGAAAAACGACAAAATCATCGCCGGAATCGGAACGTTTTCCGCGATTCTGATCAGCCTCGGCATCTTGTTCAAGATCATGCATTGGCCCGGCGCAAACGTGATGTGTTCGTTGGCTTTGGGAATTATGCTCGTGGTTTTTCTCCCGGTGTATTTTTTCTCGGGCGTCAGGAATCCACAGACTAAAATCAATACAATTGTGTCTTCGGTTTTATTATTTGCCGGATGCGCCTTGATCCTTACCTTGATCCGTTCGCCGAACGGTTCCAAAAGGGAATATGCCAAAAATACCGACTACTTTTTGCGCAACGAACAAATCGTGCAAAACGAGCAACGGTTGCTTTCACAGACCCAGTCGAATGCACCGTTGACTGAGGACGGCCGTGCAATCAGCCAATTGTGCGACGAACTCAAAACGTTCCTGCTCGAAAATGAGACCGGGTCCAAAAAACTCGATGCCGATTTCGAAAGCAAAGGCACGTGGATTGCCGACGGGAATGCCGATGATTATTTCGCGCATGCGCCCGAACAGGACCGAAAGTTGGTACAATTGCGCGAAGCCGTTAAAAGTTACAATGAAAAACATGCGGGCGTTTCAGGTTTCCAGCCGATTTCGGTGCGCAATTCGATTTTTGACGATCCGGGTCGCGTGCGCAACGCACTCAACGATTTGATCCAAATCCAAATGGTTGTCCTGCAAAACCAACGCGGATTGCTCGCGAGCAACTAAATCAAGTTTCAATCATGGTCAAAATCGCAAACATCAAAAGTGTCTTGCTCGGATTGTTGTTGCTCGTTCCGATTGCGACAGGATTTCCGTGCAGCATGTACAAAATCACGGTAAACGGCAAAACGATGGTCGGATGCAACGAGGACGCCTGGCGCACGACGCCGCACATCTGGTTCGAGACGGCAGATAAATCCAGGCAATACGGCGCGGCATTTACGGGATCGCGTTGGGACGGCGGCAACGGTTATGCGCCGCAATCGGGCATGAACGAAATGGGGCTGGTGTATTCGCGGCTCGCGGCATCGGCGCCAGAGATTGAACCGATCGATCCGAAATTAAAACCGATTGCCAATCCGACGCAGTACCTCAAGGACATTCTGCATTCGTGTAAAAATGTCGATGAAGTCCGTGCTTTTATCAGCCGATACGACCACAGTTTTTTTATCGAGGACGTGATGATCTACATCGAAAAGTCGGGCCGGTATTTGATTGTCGAGCCGTATGCGTTGACAATCGGCAAAGACGCGAATTATGTACTGTCGAATTTTTGCCCGTCGGTAACCGCTGAATCGGATGCGCGCAAGTTGGACCGCTACCGACACGGCGTCGACTTCCTCAAACGCAAATCCGATTTTTCGCTCGGGTTCGCTACCGCGCTTTCCGATACGATGCACGTTTGCCGCGAGCGCATCGGCGATGGCACTTTGCTCACTTCGATCTGGAACGCCGAGGAAGGAAACGTCAATCTGTATTTTTACCACCAATATAAAAATACGGTGCGATTCAACCTCAAGGCCGAATTGGCCAAAGGCGACCATTTGGTGGCGCTCGAACCGTTGTTTCCGGCCAATCCTGAATTCGAAAAGTTGCGCGATTACAAGACACCCCTCAATTCAGCCTGGATGCGGTTGTTTTTATTGTTCAGTGGTATGCTGTTTTTCTTTTCGGCGTGTTTTTTTCTCGTGGTGTATTTGCGTAAACGTGCTAAACTTCGCTACAAATATGCGTTGATCGCTCTATTTCCAGTGGGATTGGTGCTGTGTTTTTATATGTATGTGTTGCTCAGGAATCCGGGAATCTTTTACTTTCCGGCACCTTATCAAGACCCGCACAATCAATTGGTCACCATCATTTCTTACCTGCCGTATGCTTTGCCGTTGCTGCTGTTGCTGATGATTGGGCTGTGCATCAAAATTATCCGCGAACGAGCGTGGAGCGTCATCGCTAGCGGATTATTTGTACTTCATAATCTGGTATTGCTCACTTTATCGGTGCTGCTTGGCTACTGGGGATTTTTCCAGATCGGCTGAATTATTCTATAAATCAAAAGGCGCTGTGCAAAACGCCTCCACTTGAACCCGAGAAATCCGCTGACGAGCGGATTTTTTATTTCAGTAAATTGATGTAACGGTCTGCCCGGCTTTTCTCAAAAAAGGCTTCGTAATCCTGGATGTGCAGCAGGTCATAAATCGCTTGCTTTTTGTCGGTCGCATTTTCATAATACGATTTGGAAATCAGATAACCCGCCCAATACATGCCGTTTCGTGGTACGATTTCGCCTTGTAAAGACTGTCGGCCTTGATCGAAATTTGTTTGGCGGTTTGCTCGAATAGCAACGTGTGGCCGCACAGCAGCACAAATAGTATATTTTTCATGTGAAAAACAGTCAAAAGTTATTGGGCAGAAACAGTTTCGCGCGTAAAATTGCGGATGGATGCAAGGTTCGGGAACGTCCTGTTTTCCGATGCGATGCGGCTCTTGAATCTGTGGATTCCGAAATAAATTAACGTGAAAATCGCCAGTAAAGGCAGAAGAATGATGGTGCCGAGGGCAAGAAGTGATTTCATTTGATTGATTGATTTTGATGATTTTCTCCGCTGCGCTTCGAACAATTCGGCTTCGCCTCGGGTGATGATTGTGATTAACGCATGAGACAACCAAACCAAAATTTTGTTACAGATTCAACCGAATTTGAACTGTTTTTTTTCCACTTTGTATACCACGCCGCTGTGGCCGCGGTAAAAATCGAATTCGCGGTCGAATTGCATGCCCAGTTTTTCGAGCACTTTAACCGATGCAGTATTTTCCTTCATCGCTCGGCCTACAATCGTTTCCATGTCTAATTTGTCGAAACCGTGCGTCAAGCAGGCCTTGGCCGATTCGGTTGCAAAACCTTGGTTCCAATATCTTTTGCTGAACCGGAAACCGATGTCCGTTTCGTTGATGGATGGGTCGTATTTGAGTCCGCACCAACCCAAAAAATCGCCGTCTTTTTTAAGGATAACCGCCCAACGTCCAAAACCGTACTTCCGATATTGGTCGTAATTCTCCAGAAAACTGCGCGCTTCCTGCACATTGCGAAACGCCGGATCGCCCGTGTATTTGATGACGTCGGGATCGTTGTTTAATGCAAACAATTCTCCGTCATCTGCAGGTACCAATTCGCGTAAAATTAAGCGGGACGTTTCGAGGATCATGATTGTGCTTTTTTAAGTCCCATGTAGTATTCGCGCTCGGGCTTTTCTAATTTTTCAATCGAATAGCGCAGCAAGGTACGCGGCATCGTCGCGGCATATCGGTCGAGAAAGGCGAGGAGCCGCTTATGGTCTTTGTCACCCGCAAAACGCAGCATCCAACCCACGCCTTTGTGAATCAGGTCGTGTGTGTCGTGCACAAGGATTTCGGCGATTTTAAAAGTGTCGTCGAGATCATTTTGCCGGATCAGGTAAGCGGTACCGACGATGGCCGAACGCCGCTGCCAAAGGTTGTCGGATTTGGCCCATTGGTACAAAATATCCCGCGGTTTGTCAAACAGATACATGCCCACCATGTGCAGCGCGCCCAGGTCGACCAAGTCCCAATTGTTGATGCGGTCGTGGCGGCGCACATACAGATCGAAAAACTCCTTGCGCCGGTTGGCGGGAAGTTTCTTGCTGCGCGACGCTTTATCCATGATACTGACAGCGCCTGCGCGGACTTCGTGAATCGGACTGTCGAGCAATTGCTCCAATTCCGAAATGGACATGTCGAAATGTTCTTTTGCCAAATTAAAAAGGTTCCCCATGCGAACGCCAATGAACTGGTCGCCTGCACCATATTGGCCGGTTTCCGTTTTGAAATAACGTTGCATTTTGAGCGCTTCTTCGGGCGAGGCTATCGCTTGTAATTTTTCGGTGAAAGCGGCGGCGCTTGATTCTTTAGGCATGGTTCATTTTTTTTGCGGATTAAAGATAACAATTTCATTTGGGAACCCGTAATTGATTAGGTAGCTTACCAAAATTGAACGATGCGACTGACCAAGTTATTTTGGATTTTTTTGAAAGTGAAAAGATACGCGGGCTGCTGCTAATCGCTGTCTTTGCTGAATCTTTCGATTGCCTTCGGGATTTTTGCGGGTTGGCTTGTCCTGAATCGGATGAAAGTGTGCAACCTGATTGGCGGCGTTCTGATGTGGTATTTTATGCTGCAATCGGGCGTTCACGCTCCGATTATAGGTGTATTGCTACGTAAATAATCCTTTACTTTTCATGATTTTTGCGCGATTAGGATCAGGTCGGTGGTTCTACTTTCTCCCGATTGGTAGCGGATGCGCTCGAGGTGCTTGATTGCAAAACCCTGTGTTTCCAAAGCCTCGACGAGATAACCCGATTCGTGGAAATGGATGAACACCAGATCGCCCGTGCTTCCCGTCATGAGCCGTGATTGCGCATAATCGTCTTCCATCGTGCTGATGTAAAACAGGCCGTTCGGATTCAGCTTTCTGGCGGTATCGGCAATCAGTTGGACCGTTGCTTCTTTGGAAAGATATGGCAGGCAAAACGCGCAAACGACCGCGTCAAAATTTTGCGGGAACGTGCCGATGTCGCGGCAATCCATGACTTCAAATTGCGCTTGCGGATTGTTGGCTTGGGCCAATGCGATCATGTTGGGCGCCAAATCGGTACCGAGGATTTGAAGATCGGGACGTTTGTCGAGCAAATAACGCGTGACATTCCCGGGGCCGCACGCCATTTCAAAAACAGTTGCTTTCGCCGTCAGCCAACCGCAAAGTAAATCGAGTCCGGCCGCATACAAATCGACGTTCATGTATTTGTCTTGGTAGAGTTGGGCGAGCTTGTCGAAAACGGCGACTGCTTTTTGTGATTTGTCCATGTTAGTTTCGATTTCGGTAGGCGGCGACTTTGCTGTAAATCCACAGGAATACAAGCGTAAGCGCCAACCAGATTGTTATTTTGATAAAAATACCACCAATCAAATCGAAGGCCGAGTAATGCATGCTCCAGCCGCTGGGCAAATAATCGCGGTGGAAAGACGTCATGATGATTACGAATTGTTCAAACGACACCATCAAACAAACGCTGAAAAACAAACGCAATACTTTCGATTTCCTGACTTTTTCAAACCGCGGCAATTGTGTGATGACGAGCCACGGCAAGGGCATGATCCAATAGGCAAAAGCGTAAGGCCCGGTTGCGCGGCGTACGAAAGTTTCCCGCTCAGCCTCTGTGTTTAAGGTGAATGAAAGAACGGTCAACGCCATCCAAACCAATACATACAGAATCCCAAACCACCGTACCAGCCGGCAGGAGGCGATGTCGATCAAGTGAATCTTCGGATGTCTGCCCAATAACGAAACGACGACATACAGCACCGAATACAAGGCAAATCCGATGAAAAAATCAACCCGAATAAAATAGAGCAAAAACTCGAGATTATCCGTCATTATTTCTCGTAAATCGTCTTCGGATAAAACGCGCGGAACGCATTGTAAACTGCCTGATGGATTGCGGTCGAATGCAATTCATTGGGCAGATAATCGTAATGCAATTCGACTTGCGGCGCAGCCTTTTGAAGGATGTCGCGCAACGAAACAGCGGCGTCATACATGCCTTGATCCTCTTCTTTTTTGGCCGCGGCCAGGTACACCCTAACCGGTTTTGCATTGCTGGATTTGAGCAAGGCAGGCGCTTCCTTGAGCAGCGAACCGTCGCCCCACCAAAGGCTTGGCGTGATGATGATGTAGGAGTCGAACAAACTGCGGTGCTTGAGCAGCACTTCGGTGGCGAACAATCCGGCCATCGATTCGCCGATCAGCGTGCGGTGGCCGTTGGCCTTGTATTTCGATTTCAGGTAAGGCTGCAATTCCTTTTCGAGAAACGCGGTGTATTTGGCCGAACCGCCGTATGCCGGAAACTGCGATTTCTTGAATCCGATCTTTTCCACAAAATCGAGATTGGCCACGGCGAACGAAAAATCGCGTTTGCGGTTGGTGTTTTCAATACCGACGACAATCGATTTGGGAAAACGTTCAATCCACGGTTGGGTATTGTAGCGCACAATTCCTGTGATGTGGATGAAATCTTCTTCCACGCCGCCGTCTGGAATGTAAATCACGGGATACGTGATCGTGTCCTTCGGGTTGTAGCCTTCGGGCAGATAGATGTTGATCGTGCGGGTTTCGTTGAGTTGGATGGATTTGATCTTTTCGGTCAAGCCGATTACCAAAGGTTTGCTTTCGATGATTTCAGGCAATGGGTTTTGCGACCGAATCGGGTTTGAAATACAAAGCAGCAACAAAACGATAATCTTGTTCATATCCATTAATTGATAACAACTTCTCCGGTCACGTTGATCGAGCAAGGCACATTCCTCACGAAATCGAAACCGTCATTGTACAATTTGTAATTGCCATTGTATTGGATCGTGTAATTGTTGGCACTGTTGGCCACAATGGTAACGGTTCCGCCAGGATTGTTGGCCTGTACAGGATCTCCGCCCGATGTATTGAAAATAACACCCATCGATGTCCATCCCAAACATCCGCGCTGCAAAGGCGAAATGAAATCGTCGAACGCGTCTTCGCCATCGATGTCGTCAAAAATGGTGTAGGTTCCGGCGATGGATTGTCCGTCGCGGTAATACAGATCGAAACTCACAGTAGCGGTTTCGGTGAACCCGAGCATGCCGATGATCGTGATGGCCGAGCGATCGTAGACATTGCCATTGGCCGTGAGCACATTTTCCTGCTTGATTTCGGTAATGCCCTGGAACGCCAAAAGATTGTAGCTGCCATCGTCGAACGAAAAAGATTGGGTCGTTGGCGGAACATACGCCGGATCGTCGTCTCCACCGCAGCTGGTGAGTGTCAAGAACATGCCGGCGGCAAGTAATAGTAATTTCTTCATAATGAGTTGTTTTAGTTTTGAAACCCATTGTTGATTGCAACGGGCTGACCAAATATAAATAAAAGAAATGGAAATCGGGAGATCAATCTACAAACTCCAAAATATCGCCCGGTTGGCAATCCAATGCTTTGCAGATGGCCTCGAGCGTACTGAAACGAACGGCCTTAGCCTTACCGGTCTTTAGGATGGAAAGGTTCGACAGCGTCAATTCTACCTTTTCGGAAAGTTCGTTGAGCGACATCTTCCTCTTGGCCATCATGACGTCTAGGTTTACGATTATAGGCATAATTATACGGTTAGTTCGTTTTCAGATTGGATTTCGATGCCGCGTTTAAAGACCTGCGCGATGATAAAAATGATGGCGCCGAGCAGCAGGAATTCGGCCGCGCCGCCCAGGTATTCTTCGAGATCGGGAAAAGTGACGCCTTTTTCGGTAAGCCAGTCGCGGTAACCGATTGCAGCCATTGTGAGTATGCCAATGGCAAATGCGACATAGCTGATGCCGGAAATTAACACCGCCACCTCGGGACTGAACGGATGCCGGAAATTGATCTGTGAAAAAATCTTAATCAGCAGATAAAAAATAAACGCCTTCAAGCCAGAAATGAGCATGATTCCCCACATGAGCATGCTGTAATGTGTCCTGCTGAATTGGTGCAGATCCGACAGATTGAGTCCCATGTACAGGTTTTGAACTATAATCGGGCGGTACAAACTCACAAAATAGGAGAAAAGGACCGTGCCGCATTCAAAGCACAAGCCTACGAATATGATGTACGAAATAACGTGGGTTACGTTCAGGATGTGTTTGGTTTTTGTTTCCATGAAAATTTGGCTTTACAGATTTTACGCTACAAACGTAATTATAAATTTATTGATAATCAATAAAAATACATTTATTTTAAATAAATATTTGTTATGAATCGGCTTTTGGATGTTTTTGTTGGAAAGTTTCGGCGTTTAAAAATCAATTCACTTTTCGGCAAATTTTAATTTGACAAACGCTGTCGTATTCCTTTTGGGTAAACGGAGATTTGAAGCGCGTTTCTTCAGGATCCAAAGCCCAAAGCATCAAATCGCTGACCGAACGCCAATTCTTGAGGCATGCACCATTAGACGTAAGCACATTCATTTCATCGTCCTGATGATCGAAATAAATTTGCTTGATTTCTGGATATTTCCTTTCGCGCAATCCGATGAACGCACAATAGCGAACAATCGGATCGTCATGGTTGGTCATACTGATCAGATCTTCTGTAGACGCAACCGCCATCAGGTTTTGGTACAAATCGTCCTGATCGACCCAATCGGGAAGGATGATCGTTTTCTTGCTGATCGCATCGGCAGCCTTCAGGACTTCGGGGTTGGGTTTATGGCTGCACGAAATGAGAATTGGGGGTAAAAGAAAAAGGATGTTTTTCATCAATTATTCTGTGACGATGGTCGTTTGCTTAAAGACGGCTGTCCATTTTTCTACGAATTTGTCTTTCAATTTAGATTCTTTGACGGCGATAAAATTCGAATACAACGCGGTTTTTCCGCTCGTGATGTAATACAATTGCGATTCGGGATTCTTGTCGTTGTGGAACGAGGAAGCTTCGATCTTGAACAAGACCCACGGATTTTCAATGTTCGGATCGCTTTTTTCGACCAGCGTGAGCTTGGCATTGTCGGAATTTTTCTGCGCCTGCTCAAACATCATATTCATCGCTGCCTCGACGGGAATATTCTGGCCGCCTTTGATCGTCATCGTGTTGCCCATCAAAGTCCATTTCTCGAGCGATTCTTTGCCCGGAATGAGTTCGACGACATCAACCTGTGCCGTTTTCTGGTCGGAGCCAATTTTCCATTTGTATTCTTCGGGCCACGCAATCTTTATACTTTCTTTTTGTTGGGAAAACGCAGGAAAGGCGAGTAGCAGTAACAGGATAATCGGGAAATGTTTTTGCATGATTTGTTTTTTTGTTTAAGGTTTGAAAGGAATATTATACGCGATTTGGATTTGAATTCCTTTTTTCAATCCACACCACAACGACAATCCCGATTGCGTAAGTCAGTAAATCCAGCCACGAAAAGGAAGTCCCCAAAACGGTCCGCGCGAATTTTGATTCCTGCAGCCCGAGTTTTTCGACCACATTCAAGAACTGCAATGCCTCGATCGCAGATGCGAAACACAACACGGATGCGGCAACAGTCAAAACGGGCAACCGCAGAAAAGACCTGATGAAACAATACATCAAAATGACGACCAGGAAGTCGCCGAGGTAAGGCCGCACAAAATCATCGTGGACAAAAAGCGCGATCAAGACCTCGACTGTAAAAATCAGAATTGCCAAAGCGAAATAATTCCGGTTGAATGTGAGCATAGTTGCAGATTAGCATTCGCTAATTAACGCTTTTTCGCGGCTTATATTTTAAATATTTTGTGGTTGGATTGCGTTCCGTCGGTATTGGTGATTTTGAGCAGATAGACACCCGTCGTAAAAGCTTCAAGGTTGAGGCTTAATTGTTTGCTTTTTTGGGTATGCGTTTGTTGAAGTACGCGTGCGCCCGTCACCGAATACAGATTGATTTGCCCGATTTCGTGTTCCGAACGGATGTTTACGATGCCGCTGACCGGATTGGGATAAATCGCAAGTCCATCGGTTCCGTGCTCGTCGACACCAAAAGTATTGTTGTCGATCTTGCCGATGACCGCGATGAAATGCGAATCGGTGATGTCCCTTGTGAGCCCGATTCCGAAAATCTCATCGCTGGCATTGACGCTGATGTCGAAAAGGGTGTTCGTGATTCCATTGTCGAAATTCGAGACCAAGTTGCCGTTGTCGAAAAACGTATTGTCGATCACGCCGTGCGCGTCCACTTTCGTCATGTAATAATAAGATTGCAGGCTCGGAAAACTCGAACCCGAACTGCCACCGGCGATGATGCTGCCGTCCGACAGGAATTTCACCGACCGGAAGTGGTCGTTTGCGCCATTGACACTGTTGAAGATCTTGATGCCGCTGTCGCCGAATCCGGGCATCAGATTTCCGTTTGGATCGTATTGTGCCAAAACCGATTTGTTGCCGTTCCAGCCGCCCGTGCCGCCCGGATGCATGTTGTAGCCCGCCGCGATGATTTTCCCGTTGGCATCGATATCCAGTTCCATGAAAACCCCGAGTTGCTCCGTGCCGATGTTGGTGATGTTGTAGCCATTGCTGCCGAAGGCCAAATCGAGCGTTCCGTTGGCGTTGTATCGCGCGATCGTTGCGCGGGCTTCCGATTCGGTGCTGTCGTAAGAATAACCGACGACGACGAGTTTCTGGTCGTTCTGTACTTTGGCCGAACCGATCAATTCATAGTTGTAAATGGTCAAATCCTGTACGACTACACCATTGACGCCGAAAGTATTATCGGCAGTGCCATCGTTCAATATCCTTTTAAATTTCTGATGGGTATAGGGCGCGGTGTGCTGCATGCCCAAAAGCACGATTTTCGAGTCATCTTGAAGCGTCAGGTTGTAATAATCGGTTGCATCAACAGCACCATTGGTCCCGAATGCCGTATGGATCGTCCCGTTTGAATTGAGCCGCAACAATTTCCGCGCGCCTTGCACGTTGGCCAAAACATAAATCGCATGGTCGGTTTCGGAATATGAAAGTGAAAAGACATACGAAAACTGATCGCCGGCACCGGCAGCCTGGAAATAATAGCCATTGGTTGCAAAATTGGCATCGACCGAACCGTCGGCATTTAATTTGTAGATGTAAAAATTGCGGTCGAGTAGCGCGCCCGATTGCGAAATGTCGCTGTTGACGGCAACCAATAGGCTTCCGTCATTGAGCAGCGCTATTTTTTGTCCCCTTGAACTTCTCTCGGCCAATTCGAGCTTGACTTTGCCGTTCAATCCGAAACCATCGCTCCATTGCTGGCCGAAGGAATGGGAGTGGAGCAAGATGGCGATGGTAAATAGTAATAATTTTTTCATAAGCTGGTTTTTGGTTCATCAATACTGATTGTGACGAAGTTAGGAAAAAATAGGATTCGCATCTGAAACCCTGTCAATTAAAAATAGGGATACGGATAGAATGGAAAGGTTGCGCAAATCTTCCCGCAATTTGCCGTGTTTTCGATAACATTGCTCTTTCCCGATGGTACTTTTGGCTATAATTCGTGCATTTTCGCCATCGACGTATTGCCATTAAAATCGGTAAAATGATCACTGTTTGTCATTCGTCGATTTTTGCAGCTACTTGTGGGAAAAATAAATCAAAAAGTATAACAGTAAGTACCTTAGCCTCAGATTTAATGTTGATAGAGAATCTAAAACTGAGTTATTATGAAAAATTTTACTCCCTTTTTTATAGCGATAGCGAGTGTGTTTTCGGTTGGCTGTTTGGCTCAAAATGACGCGCTTTTCCAAGTCAGTGAAAGGATGGGAAATGCACAGTTGATGGCCGACAATATGTCGAACAGTGATCTTGCAGTGGTATCTTATCATGTAGAAGAAAGAATCAATGCGACTTTCGGAGGCAGCATAACGACCTATAATGTGTCAAACATCAGCCTGGTCGGCACGAACGACCTGGGTGGAAACAACACCAGGGTAGTGACGCCTAAATATGGAAAAATGAAAACCCGTGACCAAATCAGCGCAATAGTAGTGATGAGCCCGCTGGGTCTGATTCCGCCGAAAGGCCCAAAAATGGACATATTCGTTCCTAAAGAAACCCCGAAAACGGTCTACATCGATTTGTTGCAGACGTATGAAAGGGTGCTCGAAAAAGGGTACCTGTCGATCGACATGCTCAAAAAAGTAGCCAACGGACGTTATTTTGATGGCGATCTCGCGATTTCCGCCAAATGGTATGGGAAATTGTTTGCCATGACGACCGATTTCGAACCGGTCTATTATTTCAGATATGGCGCTTCATTGAAAGCGATCGGGCAAATCGAAAAATCGAATGAGATGATGGCCATCTACGAAAGCAAAAGCAAGTAAAAAGTAAAAGTTAGTTATAAATTCGGAAAACTGGATTGCGGAATAATCGGAGGTAAAAGCCCGGTTATTCCGCAAACTGTTTTAAACCCTCAACGAACCGCGGAAACCCCTTGCCGCATAATACGATTCGGCGCCATTGTGGTACACGAATACCTGCCCGAAACGGTAATCGCCAAAAATCGCACCGCCGTGTTTCCTGATTTCCGGAGGTGTCTGGAGCCAGCTCGACGTTTTCGCGTCGAAGCGTCCCAGTTGCTGCAACTCGCGGTATTCCCGCTCGTTTAAAATCGCAATGCCCATGTCCGACGCCATACCCACGGCGCTGTTTTCGGGTTTGTGCAACTTGCGCGCCTCGAGCGCTTCATGGTCGTAGCAAACGCTTCTGCGGCCTTTCGGACTTTCATCGGCGCAATCGTAGAAAATGTATTCGCCTGTTTTTTGGTCGTGGCCAACGACATCGGGTTCGCCGCCGGTTTCTTCCATCAAATCAAGCGACCATAGTTTTTCGGGATTGGCCTCGAGTCTGGCTTGTATTTTCGCCCATTCCAATCCTTTGTGGCGGTTCGTGTTCTTTTCGAAACGGCTCTTCAATTCGCCAATCAAGGCTTGCGTATGTTCGGGGGACAATTCTTTTTTACGGTTCATTGGTTTGGTCTTTTAAGATTGATTTACAGTTTTTCTATCGGAAGGCCTGTGATACCAAGATATTACAGTCAGTGCGAGCAACAACAACGGGCCAAAAAGCGTCAGCATTTCGTCTCCGATGGCCAGGTGCGAAAAAACGGCACCCGACATTGCGAAAAAGAAACCCGCGTACGCCCATTCCTTGAGCAACGCAAATTTAGGAATTAGTACCGCAGCCACGCCCAGGATTTTCCAAATGCCCAGCAATGTCAGGAAATACAGCGGATAACCGAGATGCGCCATCCTGTCGGCTTCGTCCTTCACTTTCAATAATTGCACGATTGCGGTGGCCGCCATTCCCAATGCGAGCCAGATCGTCGCGATCCAATAGATGATTTTATTGCGTTTTGTCATGACATTCTATTGGGTTGGTTCATAATTTCCTGGATCCGGTTGTGCGCCAGGTTGATGCCTTGCGCAAACGGAAGTTTCAGGATTTGGTCCCTGACTTCAACTGATTTGTAAACGACATGCATGGTCAGTCTGCTCGTGCTGTCGGACACTTTTTCAAATTCGAAGAATTCAAGCTGCACCGGAAAAGCCGCATTTTCCATCTCGAATGTGCGCGTGATTTCGGCGTTCGGAACCAATTCATGGATGACGCCGTGAAACCCGTATTTATTGCCTTTCGGATCAGTGGTTTCAAAATGATAACTGCCGTGTCTTTTGCTTTCGAGCTGCAAGACTTTCGTTCCCATCCATTGTTCGACGATTTCCGGATCGACATGCGCCTTGAACAGCAATTCTACCGGCAGATCAAATTCGCGCGTGATCACCAATTCCTGTTTGTGGTCTTCGGCGTGGATTTTCGTTTTTTGTTCCATGCTATTGGTTTTTGTGGTCTTTCATGATGGCTTCGAGCTTGTTGAATCGGTCGTCCCAGAGTTGGCGGAACGGCTCGATAAAATCGGCAATTTCCTTTATTTTTTGCGGATTGAGTTGGTAGTAAATTTCCCTTCCGGTTTGCGTTTGCTGCAGCAATTCACATTCGCTCAGGATTTGGATGTGCTTGGAAATCGTCTGCCGCGACGTAGTGAAATTTTGTGCAATCGCCCCCGGCGTCATGCTTTGCAAGGCCACCAACGTTAATATCGCCCGGCGCGTCGGGTCGGCCATGGCCTGAAAAATATCTCTACGGATTTCCATAATGCAGCTATTTGACTGCAAATATAAATGCAGTTATCTGGCTGCGCTAATTTTTAACGGATTTTTTTTCGGATAATTTGATTCAACGGTTGTCGGAACGTTTTGCCACACCGATGATTACGCCAAAATTGCCATCGGTCTGAACCCACTTTTGCGACGGAAGATACGTCCGCGACACAAGCCCATCAAGGTACAGCGCGTTTTTGCAGCCCATCGATTTGAAGTAATTGGCAAAGTCATAAAAATTGATTTCGCCTTTCGACATCGCAAAAACGACTTTCCCGTTTTCGAGGATCCCGACACCGTTGCGGATGTTCAAATTGGCCGAACCTTCCTTGAAAGCCGCATGGATTTTGCCATCTGCCAAAAGCATCGGCCCCGATTGCGTGGCGTATTTCACATCCTTGTTTTTGAATTTTTCACTGACACAGATGCCCGCGATATTTTTGTCGGTGATAAAAAAGACACCGTTGGGTTTGAGGAAAAAGTTTCCATTTCCGGCGAGCGTGTCGAGATCGGCCAGCAATTTATGGTTCTCGATATACAAGCCCTGGGGCGAATTGTCTTTTTGGTACATGCCGCCATTCATTGCAAATTCGAGCGTTTTGTTGTTCTTTTCGAGCCAAAGCCTTAAATTATGGATGCTCTTGAAATGCTGATTCTTGTCGTCTTTCCAATACAATTTTAAATCTTGCTTCTTTGGATCGACAATACAAGTGACGAATCTGGTTTCTGCGGTCGGAAATTGCTTCATCGACAGAAACATTCCGATCAAAAGAAGTGCGAATAGCGCGGTTATTTTAACTTTCGAAGTCAATGGATTGCTTTTATTGCGGAATGGATTCCTCATAAAATCCGCCCGTCCCGATGTACGTCACCCTTTGATTTGTGCCGTTCAGCGTCGCTTCGTAAAACCGGACGCCGGCCGACGCAATCTCGTCCATGAAACCGGGATAATCCGTTTTGCCTTGCTGGTTGTTCCTGACGGCGTCGATCGTTTTTTGTTCGTCAAAATTGCCCTGAATAATTCGCGCCTCGTCGTTGCCCGCATGCAAAACCGTCTTTCCTTCGCCGAAACGGTACAATAGGATGCTGGTTGCGGTGTCGACGGTGTACGATTCGACCCCGATCTGGCTCAGGCGTTTGGCAAGGTCGGGATAATTGGAGGCCGTTTTGTAGCAGTCGGCGATTTGGTCGTTGTAGTCCATAGTGTTATTTGATTTTGGTCAGTGTCTTTTCATACATTTCGTCGATGCCTTTGAGTTTTGCCTTCACGACATGTTTGTTTCCGTCGACCTTGACGATTTCGAATGTGATCGTATCGTTGATTGGCGGTACTTTTCGGTCTTCTGTTCCTTGAACCAATTTCCGATTGAAGATTTGATATGCATACGGCGAAATCCATTTCAAGTCGTATTGCACCACATTGCCCGATTTTTCGATGAATTCGGTTTGTGTTTTTTCAGTGCGCATTATCGTATGGATGCTGCCGTCGTAACTGTTCAATTCGAATGTGCCGATTTTTACAGCATCGCAATTCGGATTGCAGGATGAATTCAAGGCGGCGAAAAGAATTAAGGTAAAATATTTCATTGGCATAAAGAATTGCTTTTTCATTTGGCCTGATATTTCGGCGTGCGATCGCGAACCGCTTTGATCAGGCTGTCTTGTTTCTTGATTGTTTTGTCGAATGCTGTCCTGTCGGGAATCTGTTCGTTCTGGTATTTTTCGATGATGGGCATCGTCAGTACGATTTTGAGGATGGTGTGGCTGTCTTCAGTCGTATTGTGTTTGTCGCCGATGAGGTTTGTCGCCTTTTGAAGTTCGGCCGATTTCGTAAAATAGCGGATGTTGCTTTTTTCGATGTATTCGAGCATTATTTTTTTGCTCACGCTGTCGGAAATTGAACCGGCTTCTCCTTTTGCCGCCTGATAATAATCGATCGATTTCCCATTGTACCGATAAAATAGATCTTGTGTTTCCTTGGGATCGAATTCCTCCAGGCCCGATTCGAGTCGTTGCAAATCGGCAGATCCGGCGACCAATTCCTGATACAAATCTTCCACTAGATTTTCGCTTCCTCTGCTGGAACGCATCAACTTATTCTCTTGCAATGCATCCGGCACGCCATTTTCGACGACAACATTTCTTTCATTTTTCCCACACGAAATCAGTACGGATGCGAAAATAAACAGGACTATTTTTTTCATCGGCTTTGTTTTGGTTGAATTCAAATGCTTTCCAATTGACCAATTGGCATTTTGATTGTTGTGCCAAGATAAAGTTTTTCTGTCAAAGTAGCATGCGCGCCAACCTCCACATAATAATTTGGTCCTATTGGCGTTAGCATTTTCGCCGAAAATTTATATGCGACACGGGATTTCGGTTGCGATCATGCGCCCGTCCCGTTTCTTGAAATCTTTGACAGGCAGCAGTTTGTTGGAATGTTATTTTTGAAATTCTCGACCGTTAAAGTCTGATTCTCAGCCAAGGCAAGAACTTACAGGCCATAGATATTAGCACAAGTGTGTCAACTAACATTTGGACGGAATCGGAATTACATTTTGACCAATTTCTGCGTAAAAGTTTCATTCCCGGATCGTACGATAACGAGGTATACTCCTGAAGTCAGGGCTTCAATGTTGATCTGATGCGCACTTGAGCTGACGTTTCCTTTTTGGCACAATTTCCCCAAAGTATCGTAGATCTCCACATCGGCCTGTTCGAAATCGGAATTGAATTTGAGATTAATGAAATTTGTCGCAGGATTTGGCGTGATGCTGAAACCAGATGCGTTGAATTTTTTGGCAGCCAACAATACATTGGAATAGATCGCCTGTTTGTTGCTCGCCGAATTCAAGATCAGTGTCTTGACATCGCCCGATTCGGTAATCGTATACGTAAAGACATCGTCGGGGAAATTTTGGGAAAAGAAATAGAAATACTGGCCTTCGAAAGATTGATTGTTGGGTGAATTGCACATCATCAGCGAAAAAATATAATTGGTAAACAGGAACCCATTGCCAGAGTCATTGAATACGGTCGCGCCCGACATGTAGTTGCAAACGTCTGATGTCATGCTCGAAAACTCCTGATTGAAACTGAGCGGTACATAAGGCACTTCATTGTTGGTAGGCGGAAAGACATCGGTGCCGTTCTCGACCAATTTCGTGAGGTACCATTCGTTATCATACAGGCGCGAATCCTGCGCAAAATAGGATTGAAAAACGAACAGCAAAACTATTGAGTAGCGTTTTTTCATGGTGATTGATTTTATGGTTAATTGGAGTTTCTATCCTAAACAATTAAATGTCGTAATACCCGAGGATTTTATTTTTCCGCTGGCACCTATTCAGGCTTTTGGAATTGTATTTCTGGAATTTAAGCTTCGATTTATTTTGGAGGTAATAAGCGTTGACCTGTGTTTTGAACTGACTTCTGTTGGCATCGATGTAATCAAAGACATAACCCTGGCAACCGTTGGCTTCCATCACGTCAAACTGCATTTGCGTTATGGCAGCAATCGGAAGGCGCATGATTTGAGCCAATGCGAGAAAGGCGATATCGCCCACTTTCAGATTTCCATCCTTGCATTTATTTTTTGCAGTTGTCGGCGTGGTGTCATCGAGCTTGGCGATCAACAACGGAATCGCGTCGGTTTTGGCTGCGACGATTTTCCAATACGAAGAATGGCATTCGAAATAACCGCTGTCGGCTTTTGCCATCTTGTCGAGCGTCATTTGCAGGCTTTGCTTTTGCGCCGAACCGCACACGGAAATCAGAAACAACAAGAGCGCCGTTTTTTTCATCTGTAAAATTGTGCTATTTCAGTTTGTAGACGTCGTCATATTTGACAAAGTCTTTCCTGCCGATCGTGTACATCGGAACGTTGTTTCCATCGCTGATGAAACCCGAATCCTGGTCTTCCGAATTGGGGAAAGTGATCTGGTATTTGCGGCCGTCTTCGAGCTGGATGCCATACGTTTCCACGCCATTTTCAATGTTGACGGAATTCTGCGTGTAATCGTATTTTTCTTTTTCACCCGAACTGTCGGTGATGCTGAAACGTTTCGCGTTAAAGTCGATTTCGAATTTATTGCCGTCCTTGTCGATGGCTTTCCAGCTTCCACGGTACGTTTCCGATCCGCTGCAGGCGGTCAGCAATACGAGGAGCAGTCCAAAAAAAAGTAAGTATTTTTTCATATTTCCGGTTGTTTTGTTTACGTGCAAGTTAGCGTTTTTTAGCAAGAAACGACTTCTTTATGCACCATATTCTTGTCGCAGCAATGAAAAAATGAGCGAATCCTGGACGCCGTCATTTAGGATGTAATGTTGGCGCAAATGGCCTTCCTGGGTAAATCCGTATTTTTTAACCAGGCCCAAAGACGCAATATTCGACGGGCCGATACAGGCTTCGATCCGGTTCAAATGCATGGTTTTGAAGCCATATTCGAGCAGCGCGGCCACGGCTTCGGTCATGTATCCTTTTTGCTTGTTTTCGTCCCGGTGCAATGCATATCCGATTTCGGCTTTTTTGTGGTCGGGATACCAATTGTGGAAACCGCATCTTCCGATCGTTTCGCTGTTGGTCTTGAGTACAATCACAAAAGCGACAATCGTACGGTCGTAAGTGGTATAACCGACGCGGCTTTTTTCCTTTTCCTTGTACAATTCCTCGTCGGTGGTGAGGCCGAGTAGGGATTTGATTTCGGAATCGGGGCAATTGTCAAACAAATGGGTAAAATCCTTTGGCGTCAATTTTTTTAAAATGAGCCGTTTTGTTTCGAATGTTTCAAGTTCCATTATTGTTCCGTTAGTATTTTTTTGATCAGTACGATTTGCCCGAGGTGGTAATAGCTGTGTTCGATCATGGCTTCGATGTTGCGCTGGTACGTGCCGTATTTTTCGTCGGTGAAAACATGCTTCAATTGTTCTTCTTGCATTTTCTCGATCCACGATGCAAATGCTTCCGAATCGTCCCAGAATTTCTGCAGGAATGCTTCCCATTGCGCCTGCGATTCGATCGGCGCAAAATCGAAACTGAATTTGTCCTTGATGTCGAGCGTTCCGCCTTTGAAAACGGCATTGATTCCATTGATGTAATAATGGATGTGCTGTGCCAAAACGGCGATGGTGTTGAGCGATTTGAACGGCGTGGTGGCCATTTCCCAGTTTGAATGTTCGAGTTGGTGTTTGTAATTCGTGTTGGCGACCCAGGTTCCGTTGAGGATAATTTCCCTGAAACGGGTGGCGATCTCAAAAGTGGTTTTCATGGTGAATCGGTTGTTTGCAGTTATTCATGCAATAATTTGTAATAATCGGATGTTCGGTAGGCTTTGAGCAAGGCGTCATTGTAGCTTATTTTTTCGGTTTCCTTTAAATTCCACACATCGGTCGAATTGAAATACAGTTTCAGCGCATGCGAATCATCGATTTTTACCGGAACCAGATTGCCGAATTCAAATAAATTGCCCTCAGCCACTATTTTCAACCCATTCAATATCGACTGATCCAGTTCGGCATTTTGGAACTGCATTTGAGCCAATCTGATCCTTTCGATCGAATAAACGTTTGAATATTCGTAGAAAAAATCGATCTCGTCTAAAAATTTTTGCATCGCGACCGCATCGTTGGTTTCGCTGAATATTTGAAACTTTAAATGGGTTATAGCGATTAAAGCTTCGATTTTTGCCGTGCCGCAGAATCCGTAATCGTCGGTCTCGGCACGCTTTAAAAGTTTGAGCGCTTTGTCGTATTCTTTGAGTCCGATTTTCTTTTCGGCTTTTTCAATCAGCCGGTAAGATTGCGGATAACATGCAAAAGAGCAGATAAAAACGAACAGGAAAAGTAATTTCTTCATGGTTTTTTATTTGTCGGTTGACTTGAATTACGCTAAGATGCAAAAAAAAACGAAATGGATGCAAGTCAGTCGGATGAAATGATGATGATGAATTCATTTCCCGCTTTGGTGTTCTCATCGGTAAAGTCTGAACAATCTTTGCCTTGCGGTCCAAGCGGGCATGCGTTTATCCTGATTGTGTCGGTGCCGGTTTCAAGCGCCTCGAAATAAATGGTCGTCACGCCGCCCGAACCGGTATAGCCCAATTTAGAGTGAATGCTTTGCTTGTAGCTGCTGTGCGCTCTTCTGATGCGCTTGAATTTATTTTCATTGAGCACGCAATTGACATAACCCGTCGATCCGTTCTCATAAAGCCTGATGCTAAAGACCGCGCCTTTCTTGACTTTGAGGATGTCACTTTCTCCGGCTTGGTAATAATCGTCGTTGCTTTGGCTAGATTGATAAACCGTGGCCAACAGCAATATGGCGAACAGCAGCACGATTATTTTAAGGAATGTTTTCAATGTTATTGGGTCATCACAAATTTTGCATGCTAATCGTTGTACGGATCCATGATTCCGCCCGGATAATAGTCCCTTTTATTCCAGAATTGCGCCGGATTGACGCCGCCTTCGTATTCGTTGCTGTAAACCGTCAATTCTTTGCGCTCGCGTCTGTCTTTCGATTGGTCGGCAGGATCGAGGTATTGGAGTGAGATGCGCAGCTTGGTCTTGTATTCGCCGCCGTACACCGGAGTCTGGAAGGTCCAGTACCTGTTCTTTTCCAAGGTCAGCAGATGATAGCTGTTTCCGCACCAGCTGCTCGGCAAATATTCGATGTTTTTCCATTGCCCGTCGGCGTCTTTGGCTTGTACGACCATGTACAAACGGCTGTCCTGCGCACTGAAATTAATCTCGCTTTTCGTAAGATTGCTCACGTTGACCGAATAAGATTGGTAATCTTTGCTGCCCGGATCGATGGCCGATGCATTGACCGTAAGCGCCAATTTACCTTTTGGAAAACCCTCATTTTTGATTTTTTTCGGCACATTTCGCGAGCCGCCATAACCGCCCAAATCGTGCTCGTTCGATTTGGAATACGCATAAAAATAACCGCGGTTCATGTAATCGATGTCCCACGCAACTGGTTTGGTCTTGGGTGTTTTTTGCTCTTGCCAGACAATTTTACCAGACGTGTCGATGTAGGTCAGTTTGTTGTCGACCATCGATCGCAGCAAGCCATCCTCAAAACCATCCTGATTGAAACCCTGAAGAATGGGCTGGGTGATGATTTTCCCGTCGATTGTTGCAATGCCGTACAGTTGTTCTTCGCCGGGCGTGTCGGTGTAGAAAAAAAAGTTACCGACGACACCGGCTTGATGGATTTCGGCAAATTTAGGCGCGACGACAAAATCGCCATGAACATCGATGATTCCCCATTTGTCGCCAACTTGCACTACGGCATAACCGTTTGCGAAACTATTGTTGAGCACGCGGTCAAACGTTTTGGTGCCCACCTGTTTAAGATTGGTATCGAACAGCTTGTATTGGTCTTCGGGATACTCGATGAAAGTGCGCCCGCCCGAAAAGCTTTTGACATACTGGTAGATCGTATCATTCAAAACGATTTCGCCTTTCAAGTTGATGTAACCCTGGTAATTGTCCTCAAAATTATCCACTGCTTCCGGATGCTTGCGCAGATAAACCGCTGCGAGTCCGTCGTGAAAATCTTCACTGATGTAGCTGCCGTCCTTGTACGGACGCTCGAAAAGCAGTTTGCCTTTGGTGTCGATCACACCGTCGATGGAGCCATCGGGATTGTTTTTATCGATGATCTGTACGCGTGCATAACCCTCGACAAACGAATGGATTTGTTCATATCTTCCCAACGGGACGACGTAATTTCCAAGCGTATCGATGACGGCGTAATCGTAATCGTTATTTTCAGGATCACTTATTTTGGTCACGACGGCAACGCCACGGTCAAAATCTGAGAGGGTATGGTAAACGGTATCTGCGACCAACTTTTTAGACTGGATATCGATGATCCCTTTTTTTCTTGAAGCGGTTTGAACCCACGCCAGATTGCGGCTGATGAAAGCCAAACCGATGTAGGATTTTCCAATGATGACGTTCTCATTTTTGTCGATGAAATACGGTTTTCCTTGCAGGTTGACGCACGCGATTCCGTTTTGGAACGGTGCCGCAAAATCATATTTGGGTTGGATTGCAAAATGGCCCGTCGGGTCGATGTATCCGTATTTGCCGTTGAGCCGGACGGGCGCGAGGTTTTCTGAAAAATCCTGTCCGTTTTTGTATTGCGGTTGCAGGATGACTTTTCCGGTGGCGTCGATGTAGCCGATTTTATCGTTTTCGGCAATCAGGAATATATTCTTGGTTTGGCCAAATGCACTCGGTAAAACAAAGAATAGCAGCAGAAGCAATCTGTATTTCATGTCGGATGTTGGTTTTATGGTGGGAATTTTCCGTCCCTTATCAAACATTTTAAATCGTCGAATTATTGTTGGTGGATTGCATTTATTTTTCAATTAATTCTTGATCAGTCTTTTGTTGTAAGAATGGCCTTTGTTGTCGACTGTTTTCAACAGGTAAATTCCTTGTTGCAAATCTGAGACATCGATGGCTTGATCCGTTTCATCGGTTTGTGTCTTGACGATCGCGCCTCTGATATCATAGATTGTAATGGATGAAATAGGACCCGCATTTTCAATCGTGAAATAATTTTTGGCAGGATTCGGATGAACGACGATTCCTTGGTCGGAATCAAAATGCTCCACCGCCAAAACCTGCGGGCACGCAATCATCGCCGGTACGGTGGTATTGGTATTGTTGCCGTTGCCCAGCATACCGTACAGGTTGTTGCCCCACGTCCACATCGAGCCGTCGTTTTTTAGGGCGACCGCAAAACCACCGCCGCTGTAAACCTTTTGCCAATCGGTATCGGTTCCCACCTGTGAAAGTGAGTAGCCGCCCAGGGCACCGCAAACCCAAAGCGAGCCGTCGGTTTTGAGGGCGAGCGTCGTAGAATGCCCAGCGGCGATGGTTTGCCAATTGCTGGCCGTTCCAATCTGGACCGGCGTTTCTTCATGGTTGTTGTTGCCGTTGCCCAATTGCCCGGCGTAACTGTATCCCCACGTCCAGAGCGTACCATCGGTTTTGAGCGCGACCGAATGCCAGTAACCTGTGGCGACATTTTGCCAATCGTTATCGGTTCCAACCTGCGCGGGCGAATCGGTGTAGAAATTCGCGGTAAAGTATCCCAGCTGGCTGTGTGTGTTGAGTCCCCAACTCCAAAGCGTGCCATCGGTTTTGAGCGCAACCGAATAACGCGCTCCTCCGGTGGCGATTTGCCAATTCGTGTCGGTTCCGATCTGCGCCGGCGCATGCTGGTCGGCTGGCAGGCCAATTGCCATTCCGTCGCCCCAGCCCCACAGCGTTCCATCGGTTTTTATTCCCAAGGTTTGCCAATAGCCGCCATTGATGGATTGCCAATCGGAGTCTGTCCCAATTTGCATGGGTATATGTAAGTCAGTAGTTGTGCCATCACCCAATTGTCCAATGTTGTTCATTCCCCAAGCCCACAACGTACCGTCGTTTTTAACCGCAACTGTCATCCGGTCGGTTGCCATTACGCTTTGCCAGTCGACCGCATTTCCGATGTGGACCGGCAAATTCTGGTGTGAAGTAGTATCGTTTCCCAGTTCGCCCGAACCGTTGGAGCCCCACGCCCAAAGCTTGCCATCTGTGGTGGTGGCCACGACATGTGAATTTCCGGCCGAAGCTTTTTGCCAGCATTGCGCCGACAATGGCAAGCTCAAACCTGCGAGTAATACTACAATTGCTTTTTTCATCGCTGTTGGGTTAGTCTATATCCGCTAAGTGTTTCGTATGATACCAGTTGCGGAAATACGGCGTTGTCTTTGCTAATATAAACCAAAACATTTCAATTGCCAATAAACCAGTACAATCTGAATTCATTCCAAAAGAAAAGCCGGCTGTAAACCGGCTTCCTGATTGCTATTGTGTGCGATTCAGTTATTCATAAGTATACCTGAAGTTCCCTTCGGTGACATTGAATCCGATGGGTGCAGCGGGATTGCCCAATTCATCGACGGTTGTAAATTCGAACGTGCCTTTGACGATTTTCGTTGCCGTATTTACTTCTGTGATCGTGATCGTGCCTTCGTTGGTGAGTTCTGAAAAATCATTCGAATTATCGATCAGATCGATGTAGTGCGAAGGTGGCGTGTCAAAAGTTTCCTGGCCGATATCGTAGCTGCCAACGACCAGATCGGTTCTTTTGAGCCAGATGTTGATTTCGGGATTTCCGAGCGCGCCACCTTGTCGGCCTTGCAGCATCAGGTAATCTTCCTCGGGATAATAGCTCCAGATATTGGTGTCTGAAAATTCGTTGTTGCCAAAGGGATTGTTGGCCTGGAAAGTGGCTCCATTGAGTTTGGCAGTCATCGCATATTGCGGGCTTTCGGGAATGTTTACCACCGGATTGTCATCGTCCGAAGAACACGAGAAAAGCGTTGCCGACAGGGCAAGAATCAGAACAGAAATTTTTTTCATAAAATGGTTTTGAGTTTTGTTAAGTTCCCAAATGTAAGTTTTTTTTGATTTTATGCAAGTACGAAAGGAGTTAATTTCAAATTTCTACCACGTTAGAAACCTGAGAAATATAAAACAGAACAACTGGTATTTTTCGATATCGATTCGATACATGAACTGATAATCGGCAAAAAAAAGGTCAGGATGGAAACACTAAAATAAAGTTTGGCTCATTCTTGATTTTTTATTGCCGATTATTGCGATCTGATGTAACTTATTGCTTGACCAGTTTGTGTGTAATCAAACCGTTTGACGTTTTAATTTTGAGCAAATAGACCCCAACGTTCAAAGTCTCCAAATCGATTGTTTCAGCATTGGTGTTGGCCGGCGTTTTTGCCCAGATTTTCTTTCCGATCATGTCATAGATCGACAATTCCAACATTTGCCCGCTGCTGATGATCTGGACATTGCTCGTAAACGGATTCGGGAATACCTGATAATTCATGGAATTGTGGGTCGGGACCGACAAATTTTCTTCGACGCCTTTGAGCGTGATGTTGTCGAATCTGTTGTTGCCGTTGTCGGCGGTCGTGTTGCCTTCAAAAGCGATTTGGATCTTGAAATTCGCATTGTTGCTTACCGATGTGATCGAACTGAAATCGACCTGAACCAAGTTGTATTCCGTCGTTATATTGAATACGCTTTGCGTCAAACCGGCTTGCGTGAAGTTGGTTCCATCCAGGCTGAAAGACACATGATTCGCGAGCTGGCCTTCATTGGTACGCTGGATCGCATACGCAAATTTAATGTCTTTGTATCCCGTTGTAGGCAAGTCAAACACCAGCGGCCTGCCATTGGACGGGTTTCGAACCCGGGCCGCTTTGCCCGCAGTATGGTCCAAATGCAAATTGACCGCCGAACCCGTGTTGTACGCATCGATGTCACGCGGTCCGGTGCCGGTGTAAGTCAGCAAAGGCTGGGCGCCTGCGATGTGGGTATAATCGGCTGGGATGGATGCGACATCCGTGGGCGTTTCCAAGGTGTTGAAATGCCAATAATAGATCACGTCCTCAGAATTGACAACCTCGCTGTAATGCGCCGTAACCGATGTGGCCTGTGAAATCTGAAGTACAACATCCGGATTTTGATCATCGGGCACAATCACGGCACCGTCAACGACCCAATGGCTGAATTGATAACCTGCATTGGGTTCGGCCTTGAGCAACGTTTCTATATTGCCAAAAACCTGCGCTGTAAATGGATAATTGGCCAACCATTCAGAATTCATTCTTATTTTTCCCGCATCTACGGGTTCAACCTCGAAAGTTGTGGCAAATGGCCCGGTCACTTCGTAACAATCGGTGAGTCCGGTGCTGATCGTTTGTGAACACCGCGTGAGCAGGAAATCGCGTGCTTCCTGCACATTGGCCTGCCAACTGGCAAGACTGCCGCCCCAGCGTTGTATCTGTCTCGGCATCTCGGGTGCAATTACGGCCATGATGCTGTCGAACAGTTGCGTAACCTGTTCGCATGAAAAATGCGTATTGAGCAAGTCGGCATATCTGGTGATGTATTTTTGGCGCACAATCGGACTTTCGGCTACCAATTTCGCGATGGTCTGTGCATGCCCGACGCCCACATCGATCTGTTCGGCCTGGCACGGTGGCGCATCGGCGGAAATATCGGGTATTCCGGTGTAGTTGATGTAATGGCCCAGGATTCCGTCCACATCCCAAAGCGCATAACGCCATTTGAGCGCGCCGCCCGACGGATCGGTACCGCGCCACCACGATGTGTTCCAATTGAGCCAGTCTTTGTTGACCAGATACGAGTTGAGCACGAAATAATCCACCAAGCTGTTGATGTTGAGTTGGCTTTCCACATAATTGTAATTGGCTTCGACGGCCATGTCATTGTTCTGGACATATGCCAGTAAATCATCCCACGCATCTATCGCAGGCTGGTTACCGAATTCAGGATTCGTATCGCCCCAGGTCTTGATGTATTGGATGTAATCGTCGCTGTCCCTGAATTTGTAATCCTGGCCGTAATAGTAATCGGTGTATTGGTTGTCGTCTACTTTTTCGCGCAGGTCGTAAACGCCCCAGTATTGGCCATTGACGAAAAGCGAAACGAAATTGCTCCTTCTTTCGTCCAATTCGAGTTGCGATACTTCGGAGAGTTTCTGCGCAAAGACGTCCCTCATGTGCGCGCCGCCACTTTGGTGCGGATAATTGTCGCTTCCGGCGGCTTTGAGGATCAACCGCCTGAAGTTGGTCCGGTCGGTCGTATTGAAGAATTGATGCTCCAAACGCCGCTTGTAGCCATGATCATCGCGCGCGATAAAGTCGATCCCACGCTGCGAATAAGCCCAGGAATCGTTGCCGTGTTTGTCGAAATCGCCCATGGTTTCGTCGATAAAGGCGCCGTCGCTTTCAAAATATTCGAAATAGCCCGTGGGTTCGATCTGGGTGCCGTTGAGCAATGTCATCAGATCGGCATCGCCCGATAACGAAACGACCGGCAACGAGGAATTTTCATTGATGAAATACGTATTGGTTTCGATAAAGCCCGGCAAAATGTTGGGTGTCGTACTAAATGTCCGCGCCCTGATTACTGTCGATTGTGAAACGGAAATGGGTCCTGCATACAACGCAGAAGCCAGGGTAGGCGTTGCGCCATTGGTCGTGTATCGGATTTGTTCGTTGCTTCCGGTCGTCGAAAGCGCGACATTGATGGCACCCGGATATTTCCCAGGTGCGACACTGAAGGTTGGTTTGGTAGTGTAATTGGAAAACCCGTTGGCATTGGATTGACCCGGCGTGGGTGTGCTGAAAACGCTCCATGTCGCCGCGCCGTCTGTGGTCCTGCCGTACGAATGATTGGTCTGTGTGACAAACATTTCGTGCGATTCTAAGATGTTGCCGCTTGGATCTGCAAGTACGATTTCATCGGGATCGGTTTGCGTGAGGTCAAAACTGGCATGCAGGACGGTTCCCGAGGAAATGTCGCGGTTCGAACAATACACCAGCACCCGCGTATTTGGCGGAATGATGCCGTCCTGCATTTGCCATTTCGCTGGGTTGTTGATGTTGTTGCTCAAATGGTAACCGGCCAGGTTGAAGTAAGTATCGGGGTTGGAATTGTACAATTCGATCCAGTCTTCGTTGCGTTCGAAACCATCGTTGAAATTCCGGTTGGAAGCCGAATATTCGTTGATTACCAAAGGGCCGTCCCCGAATTCAATCGTTCCGTAAGTAACCGTTACTTCGCGTCTGTTGACGAAATTGTAGGCTGCGGTACAGCCGGCTCCGCCCCAGGTTCTGGAGAAATTGAACGTGTAATCGATTTGGCCCGTTGAGACCACATTGCCGATCGGGCTGTTGGTCAGATTGTACGTGTACAAGCCTTCTGCGTTGCCAATGCCGCTCATTACCGGCGTTTGTCCGTTGGGACCTGAAACGAAACTGCGTTGGTCTGAAATCCATGCAGAAGAACCATCCACAGCAATGAAATCATAACTGATGTCGGTAGACAACACGGTCTCTCCGGCCGGAACCGCGACTTGTAGCGTTGCCTGTTGGTAACTTGGAAAAAAACAAGAATTGACCACGTCATTGCTTGAAATGGTGACGACCGGATCGATGTTGATCGGATACACCCTGTCGGCTGATTTTAACCACGAACCCTCTATTTGGATCTGAATTTTGTAGCTGTTCCCGTTTAACTTGATCAGGTTGTATTTTGCTTCGTAGGGTTGTTGTCGCAAATTGCGGACGGGCGACTGACTGTCGGAGATTACGGGCTCGTGGAACACCATTGTTTCTTCGCCTTTTTGGTTGGCAACAATCAGGCGGTTTGTTTCTTGTCGGATCGAAAAATCATGCGGTAAATCGATGATTTGTTCAACAATCAGATGGTCCAATTGTTCGGGTAAAAAAGCGGCGTTGTTGATGAGGTAGCTGTATTTCAACGCCTGATGGTACAAAGAAATGTTCTTGTCGACATGGGTCGCGATATTTTTAAACACCATTTCGTTGTCGTTTGCTACAATGGCTTTTTGGTTGGCGGAATTTATTTTTCTAACCGCCGTATGGTTGTTTGAGACAAAAACAAATTGCGTTTGCGAAGCCATCTTTATTTGCTGATTAGCAATAGTGATCGTTGTCTGTTTGCCGTTCGATTCAAAAAAGGGATTTTGAGCCGGATAAACCATTTTGTTGTCGGCTTGCGACAATTTATAATCGATGCTGCGCCAATTGCCATCTTCGCCTTGGTAATGCAAAGGCACGGTCGATTGGACAGTGGTTTTGGTCTTGTTGGTGTTGAGGAAAGTGCGCGAATACTTCGTCCGGTTCTGTACCAATTCATAATCGACTTCGTGCAAGGCGGCATTATGCGTGGTCTTTCCCAATTCGGGATGGGATTGATATTGGGACGGAATCTGGCTGTATTGTTTTTGGATACCGGTTTGCGAATAACCCAAAAAAGATAGAAATAGGAGACCGCTTTTAAGGTAAAAGTTCTTCATTCTAGATAATAATTAAGTTTGTAATTGGTGTTGGAAATGAAAATTCCCGTTGTCTAATATAACACATATTTGATTCACGTTAAATGTTTTACATGCAAAAAAGGAAGGGTTTTTTGTCAAACATTTGGTAAATGCGGGTTGCAAAGTTTTTGGTTTTTTGGTAAATGAATGCCAAAATTGCAACCATAGTGGTACAATAAGACGTATATTACCGAACAACTAAATATTAGAATGGTTAACAAATTAAAGTTCGGCAAGACAAAATCACAGTTTTTAGCAACTACCAGGAACAGGGTCGATCAGTATTTTATAGACGAAAAAATATCCAAGCACGCCAATTGGCTCATGTGGCTCAAAGCCTTGCTGTTTTTAAGCGGTTTTTTCATTACCTATATCTTTATTTTAGCCGATGTGTTTAATTTGTTGAGCGTGGTATGCCTGTGCTTGTTGCTGGGGATATTCAGCGCATTCATCGGTTTCAACATCTGCCACGATGCGATCCATGGTTCTTATTCGGCCAACAAAAAAGTGAATACTTTATTCAGCAATCTTTTTCATTTTGTGGGTGCCAATCCGTACATGTGGAACATTACGCACAACATCGTCCACCATACCTACACGAATATTTCGGGACACGATGAGGATTTGGAGATCGCGCCGGGATTGATCCGGTTGTCTAACGATATTCCGGCCAACCGGTTTCACAAATACCAGCATTGGTATGCTTTTCCTTTGTACAGCCTGGCGTCGCTTTCGTGGGTTTTCCGTAAGGATTATAAGAAATTTTTCCAGCCGCAAGTGGGGCAGATCCTGAACAAGCATCCGAAGATCCAATATTTCAATCTGTTCTTCTACAAGGCGCTTTACCTGTGCCTGTTTCTGTTGGTTCCGATATTGTTGATCCGAACGCCGTGGTGGCATGTGTTCATCGGTTTCCTGATCATGCATGCGGCGCAGGGATTTACGATGGGGCTGGTGTTCCAATTGGCCCATGTGGTGGAAGGGACTGATTTCCCATTGCCGGACACGTCAGGAAATATGGAAGAGGCGTGGGCTGAACACCAAATGCACACGACTGCCAATTTTTCGGGCAACAATGTTTTCGCCGCTTTTTTTCTGGGCGGACTCAACCGGCAGATCGAGCACCATCTTTTTCCAAAAATATGTCATGTGCATTACCGGAAAATCGGTAAGATCGTCAAGCAAACCGCTGCTGAATTCGGGATTCCGTATATCGAAAACCCAACTTTTCTGGCCGCGCTTCGGTCGCACTTTCGGATGCTTAAAAAGTTTAGCGTGAAGATTTGATTCAAAGGGTTGCGTTGGTGCCTATTTCCTCCCTGTTGCTTCCTGGATTTGTGCAGGGTAGCGTTCACCTACAATTTTGATTGTCGCCAATGCGGAATTTATTTTTCTCAACTCCTCCTGAGTCAACAAAATGTCGACAGCGCCCCTGTTTTCTTGCAATCGGTGTAATTTGGATGTGCCCGGAATGGGGACAATGAAAGGCTTCTGGGCCAACAGCCAACCCAATGCGGTTTGTGCAGGCGCAGCGTTTTTGTCTTTGGCGATGGCAACGACCAAATCGACCAGCGCTTGGTTGGCTTCGCGGTTTTCTTTGCTGAAACGCGGAAGCATATTCCTGATGTCGGCTTGGTCTAACGCGACATCTGCATTTATGGTCCCAGTCAAAAAACCTTTGCCCAACGGACTGAAAGGCACAAACCCGATTTCCAGTTCCTCCAATATCGGGATGATCTCATTTTCGGGTTCGCGGTAAAACATGGAATATTCGCTTTGCAGGGCCGTTACGGGTAAAACGGAGTGTGCCTTGCGGATGGTTTCTGCATCTGCTTCAGACAAACCGAAATACCGTACTTTGCCTTGCTGGATCAAATCTTTCACCGTTCCGGCCACGTCTTCAATGGGAACGTTAGGGTCAAATCTGTGCTGGTAAAACAAATCGATCACATCGGTTCTCAATCTTTTCAAGGACGCTTCGGCAACGGCTTTTATGTTTTCGGGACGGCTGTCCAATCCCAATCTGACATTTCCGTACTTGAAACCGAACTTGGTGGCAATAATCACTTCTTTGCGCAACGGCTCAAGCGCTTCGCCAACCAACAGCTCATTTTCACCATAACCTTGTGCGGTGTCAAAAAAAGTAATGCCCTGTTCAACTGCCGCGCGCAATAATTTGATGTTTTCCTGTTTGGCGGGTGCGTCTGGAAAACTCAATCCCATCGCTCCGAAACCCAATGCAGATACTTCCAATCCACTGTTTCCTAATTTTCTAGACTCCATCTTTTCTTGATTTTAAAGTTTGACCCTGCAAAGGTTGCCCAATAAAAAATGGATTCATTTGCCATTTGGCAAAAAGCGATTTTAGTGGATATTTTTTCTTATCCTGCTCAAAGACGATTGTGTAATCCCTAGATATGAAGCAATGAATGACAAAGGGACACGGTTGACCAACGTGGGAAATTTTTCAATAAAGTCGAGATAGCGCGTAGTCCCGTCCTGGGAAACCAGCTCGCTTCTTCGCGTTATTTTTTCGGTGTGGTGCTTTGTGATTATCTTTTGGACGATATTGTCCCAGCCGATGATGGTTGCGCAGATATCCTTCCAATCTTGTTTTGAAAAAACGACCAGCCTGCAATCGGTAATGGCTGACAGGTATTCGGAAGGCGTAAAAACCTCATCACTGTTCCCGGACAAAATCAAATGGTTCTCGTCGATAAAGTAGCGTGTAATTTCTTCGCCTTTGTTGTTGCAGTAAAAAACACGAATGACGCCGTCTGTAAGAAATCCGATCTGTTTGACCGTTTTTCCAGCTTCCCAATAATACTCGTCTTTGCGCAGCGCTAATGTTGTTGCCTTGCTTGCGATCAAGTCAATTTGTTGTTTGTTCAAATTGCCGAATTGTAAAACGTATTCGATGAATTTTTCCATTTGGCAAAGTTAGCAATCATTGTTTGTTGTGCGTTTGTCATTTGGCAAAAAGCGTTTGTTGTTTGATTTACTTTGATTTTCAAACAGCATTTAGTTGGGATGTGGCGACGAAATGCGCCGATAAGTTGGCTGCTGCTTCTAGAGATGCTGCGCGACAAAGGTTTCGCAATATTTTTTAATCATTTCGCGGACGTTCCTGAATTCCTGCAGCACTTCATTTTCATTTCCGGTCGCTTTCGCCGGATCGGGAAAATTATGGTGGAATTTTTTTGCCTTTGTTGGAAAGAACGGGCAATTCTCTTTTGCATTGTCGCAAACCGTTATGACAAAGTCGAAGTCTACCTCAAAATATTCGTCCATGTTATTAGACGTATGGGCTGAAAGATCAATTCCATCTTCTTTCATTATCGCAATCGCTTTCGGATTTACGCCGTGGGTTTCTATGCCGGCACTGTAAATTGCAGCTCTGTTTCCTGCAAAATGACGAAGATAGCCTTCTGCGATTTGACTCCTGCAACTGTTCCCGGTGCAAAGGACTAAGATTTTTTTACGCATGATTTTATATTCGGATTATACCTAAACAAATAACCAGATTAGATTTATGATGCAGAATTTTGGATCCCAACCGAAAAGCAATTGCAGGATGACCACAGAAGCCGTTATCACAATTGGTTTCTTGTATTTGATGAAAAAGTTAACAGCAATTTCCATCTGGAGCGCAACAAGGCGTTTCTAAATCTGACAATTGAAGTTTCTGTTTTGGTGTTCCGCAATTTTCTTTGGCAAGGCAAGCGGTCTGTTTTGCGAGAAGAATGAAATTGTAGCCGTCGAATCCCAGATCGTATTTTCCGATCGTACCCGCCTGATATTCCACTTCGATTTCTAAATCTTCCATCTCCAGAACATGCTCTGAAAGTGCTATGATTTTCTGCAGTTTCCCAGGCTTGAGCCGATGTTCAAAATCGTTTGCATCCCAAAGCTGAAAACTGGCGACTTTTTCTTTTCGTACCGTTCCGCCACAGTCGATAAAGTGTTTTGAAAGCATACCAACTTCTGTAACATGAAAATGTTCAGGAACGGATGAACCATTTTCCAATTTAAAATTTACCGTCTCGGCGGTTTCCAGGATTTTTTTAATTTCGGATAGTTTCATGATGTGATTTTTGATTAGCAGCAATTGTTTTTCTTTTTCCCAATAGTTGTTGAAATAACGGCAAAGTAGCTTTGGAGTGTTTCCAAAGCCTTTTCGTCAATGCAATAGCAGATCGCATTTCCTTCTACATTTCCTTTTATCAAGCCCGCATTTTTGAGTTCTTTCAAATGCTGGGAAACCGTAGGCTGGGCGAGAGGCAAAACATTCACGATATCGCCGCAAATGCAAGTGTCAACGCTCATCAGGTATTCTATGATTGCAACTCTCGCCGGATGGCCTAATGCTTTTGCCAAAATGGCAATTTCATTTTGTTTCTCTGTGAAATGTTCTGTTTTCGTTGCGCCCATATCAGTATATTTATATTGCAATATTACGATAAACTTTTGAAACAAGAATTATTTGGTGTAAATTTTTTAAACATGGATTTAGAAGGGTGTGGAGTTGCAACCAACGTTGGGCCGATGACCGTCGTTGCGAAACGCGTACTGCGTTTTCTCTGTGCCAAATAAGGCTTTCAAGTATGCCGCTATTCCTTATTTTCTTTTGACATTCGTTCCCAGGCTTCCCTGGTCATTACCAATAGTTCGTCTTTTTTGCAATCCCAAATAGAAACATATCTGTCTGAAATCACGTAGTAGTTTTCCCACTTGGTAAATTTCTCATAAAGCATTGTAGTGCATATGTCAGTTGGCGACATCAGATCACCACTCAAATCGATATGGCTATGTATGCCGGCGATAGACATTTTGTTGGGGTCGGTTTCGCCGTAATCAAAAGGCAAATAACTGGCATGTAGCTTTTTTGCTTTTTTGATATTATTTTTTTTGTCGAATGTGATCAAGTAATCATTCCCATAGACAACTATTTTCTGTTTGCCATTGTATCCGGTTATCAGGTAGACTTTTTTCTCATCTTTATCGATTATAGGGATTAAGTTGAGCGTAGTGTCTTCGTAGCGCTTAAAAATAGTATCGTGCTTGATGTATTCCTGCGTTTTGATTCTCAAAGTGTAGTATTCTTTTTCAAGTTCGGTCATTTGCCGTTCAAGCAAATTATAATCAGCCGTATCGGTATTGTAGGTTTCGTCGAATACCATTGTTCCAATAATTTTTGGATTTTCGCCTTTCCCATAAAAGACGCATGTTGATTTTTTAGGATTGTCAACATAGGAAAAGTAACCTCCAATTTTATCATGGTCTTCTTTGTATTTTTCCAGAAATAAATCTGTTCCATACCAAGAAGCCATTTCTGAAGCCCAAAGTTTTTTACCTTCCTGGACGGTCTGGTCCCTTAATTTTTCAAGCTTGCTTTGTCCGGCAGCAGACCAACTAAAAAATACAAATGCAGTATAAATTAAAATATTTTTCATGGTTATGATTTTACGATGATCTAGACTGCGGTTTCGCCTGAAAGCGAAGTAGCGATTCAACCGACTGTATTTTCTCTGCCAAAATAAAACTTTCTTCGTGAAGTTGGAAAATTATTTTCTGATTTCGCGTAACGTTTCGCGCATTTGCGCGGTCGCGGTTCAAGCGGACTGAGTTCGCTCTGCCGAGATAAATAATCTTCGTGAATACAGGAATTTACCGAACGCCATCGTGTGCTTAGTTGCGCTGTTACCAGATGGCACTTTCCAGATGATTTCAGTCTTCATCTTTTTCGTAGCCTTCGTAATAATAAGACTGTTCAATACCTTTGAAGATAATTTCCCTATCGTTAACATCATTCGTTAGGTTTTCTTGTAGTAAAGTCCTTAATTCTAAATCATTAATAGGACTTCTCTCCATTGATTGTAAATAAAGAGTTTTGTCGACGAATTGCCAATTTACAACTTTGTTCAGTCTATTCTTTAAAATCATATCCAACCAGATTCTCATAGATCTTCCATTACCTTCCATAAATGGATGAGCAATATTCATCTCGACATATTTAGCGATAATTTCTTGAAAATTATTTTCTGGCATTTGCTCGATCTTCACTAGAATTTCACTGAGATATAAAGCATTTGCAAATCTAAAACCGCCTTTTGAAATGTTGAGCTTTCTTATTTCTCCAGCAAAATCATATAAATCGTCAAATAGATAACGATGTATTTGTTTAAGGCCATTTGTAGTACCGATTTCTATTTTGTCAATATCATTCGATTCAAACAATCGATATGCGTTTTCTAAACTATTCTTGTCAATGTTTTTCATAGAGATTTAGCTCCAATTTAAGTCTATTACAAAAATACTTTAAATGAATGAAATAATATATGAATGGGTAGATTTTCTTGGTTTCTTTTGGGTCAGGACGCGCTTTTGCGCTTTCTGGTAACGCCGTTTCGCGCAACTACGCAGGCGCGTAAAAGCGGACTGAGTTCTCTCTGCCGAATATAATGTTTCTTCGTGAAAAACGAACATTCTAGCTGGAAAAACTAGCGCTTGCTTAGTTGCGCTGTTGTATGCAGTTACTTATCAAAATATCGTTTCATTCTGCGAAACAATTCAGGCAAATTTACCTTATATCCTTTGCCTTCAAATTCATTGATTGTCAATAAGCCATCAAGTGTTTTTTCCTCGTTTTTATTTAAATGAGACTCAATTAATATCGTTTTTTGATAATTGGTAAATTTCAAACTTTCTATCGTTGCATCATTATTCTGCATTACTGATTTAGCTAGAATTAATTGAGACTGTAAATGATAAATATTTGAAATTAATTATGGAACACTTGCATCAGAATAATTAATTGAAATTTGACTAAGGTTAGATGCTTCTGGCAGGTTTAGATAAATATCTAATAGGATTTTAATTTTTGATAACGCTTCCTGAGAGTCAGTTGGTGTTACTGTAAAAAAAGTACTTTTTGATTGTGAACCCAATTTGGATTGAGCATCTATTCCTAGATCTTGGAGAAATTTAGAAAAGTAAATTAAATACTGTTCGCAGGCATGTTTAATATCTGGCGGAAATGAAAAAACGTTCAGTAAATGTTTTTCACTACCCGCATATTCAGATTGAGCGAATATTTTCAAGCTCTTCATCAATGATTGTTAGTATCCTATTATATTCGGTACTAATATTATTTTCCCCATTTACTCTAAAAATCAAGAAAAGCCCGTTTTCAATCAGATCCATTTATACTCAGGCTGAATTTCAGTAATATTTTGAAGACGCTCAACTAGAGTCAGTATATTAATGGATTTGCTCCATTTCAAATAATCTGGCTTTATATTTACTGTACAAGTTAAATCATATTGAAACCATAATGATGATGAGTCTTTATCAATCCAATCGAAATTTTTAAACTTCTTTTCGTAATAGATAAACTAAATGCATATAAGCCGAATTCAAAAAACTTATCAATTGAATATTTTAATAAAAGTTCATGAATTTCTTGTTCAAATCTTATGTGATAATTTCTGTCTGCAAAAACTTTCATCGTGAAAATGAATATTCAAATTACCGAAATCTCGGCAATCTCGATTTAGGGGCGGTTAGCCGACGGTTTCGTTACCATGAAATTTTCCATTATGTCCAATAATAAATAAATCCTATAAAAAACAACATCATCAAATTGAAAAGTATAATGTTTTGAAATCCGTTTTTATTAAGATCCTTCTTTTTTAGTAGAATTATTACACTGGTTGAACTAGATATTGCTAGGATAATTAAAAAATATAGTGACGGACCATTTAAGTCAGAAACTATTAGCTTTGAATAATCCTTTTCAGAACTTCTAATATCACTTATATTTTTTAAAATTTTAGTTTGCTCTATTTTAATTACGGATTCTTCAATAGGCTTTTCTTCAGTTGTAAATTCAAATCCTTTTTCAGTGTAATATTTATATCCATAAAGCGATTTACTCTGACCGAACTTGCTGCTGTTATATTTATAAATTTCATACTCAGATGTTATGTTATCAGGAATTATTTGTCTTGGTAAAACATATAGATCGACAAGTATAAAATTAACGATACCTGAAATTGCAATCAAGGTTATTATTGTTGAAATTTTATATTTTTCGTCCAGACTTTTTAGCATTCGCGGGTCTCGATTTGTGTGCGGTTCGTAGAAACTGTTGGCTAACGTTTCGCGCATTTGCGTCAGTCGCGGTTCCAGCGGACTGAGTTCGCTCTGCCAAGATAAAAGTTTATTCGTGAACTAACGATTTCCGGCTTCAAAAATCGAGCGTACTGCGTAAATGCGCTGTTGCCTGCAGTTGCTGTTTAATCTACATAAGTTTCTTTTAAAACCTCTTTCACCTTTTGAATTTCCTTTTCTTTCAAACTTTCAAATGATTTCATGATTCTCTGTCTGTCGACAGTTCGAATTTGGTCTAAAACAATCCAACCTTTTGTTTTATTATGATTGACTTCGACTCGCGTTGGATAATTTTTCGAACTGCTCGTCATAGGTGCGACTACAATTGTTTGCAAATATTTATTCATTTCATCAGGAGAAATTATAACACATGGCCTGGTTTTTTTAATCTCGCTTCCAATTGTTGGATCAAGATTTACTAAAACTATTTGATATTGTTTTAACTCCATTCTTCAAAATTTTCATCATCAAAAACGTCATTCATAAGAAGATTATCATCTCCATTTTCATGCATTTTTTTGAAAGCTTTTTCCCAACCAGTTCTTGGTTCGGATTTTGGCTTTAGGATGATATATCCTTTTTCTAGAATTAATTCAACCTTATCCGTTATATTATATTTCTCCAAAAGCGTTTTTGATAAACGAATTCCTTTTGAATTTCCTATTGGGATTACTGAAATGTCCATAATTAAAAATATTTGTATTCACAAAGTTATTACTTATTTTGAGTTGAGCAACTTTATGCGCAAAGTTTTGGCAATTGCAGGCAACGTTAGGCCGCTTCATGACGTTGCCGGAAAAGCGAACTGAGTTCTCTCTGCCGAAGATAAACTTTCTTCGTGAAATCTAGACGTTCAACTCACGAAAAACCAGCTCTTGCTTAGTTGCGCTGTTGTATGCAGTATCATTGCCCGAGAATATTTTTCCATTTACTTTTACTATTGATGTTATCAATTTCTCTGCACAATGAATCAAATTGAGTTAGAAGTTCTGAAATCTCTCTTCTATTAGATTTTGGAGATTGACAAAGGCGCAAAATTTTATTTTCTATGATTTCTGAATTTATGAGAGATTCTCGAGTAATTTTATTTCGCTGAGATATAATTTGTCTTAGTGAATCAATTCTCATTCGGTAGATATCGAATGAATCAGTAGCGCCCTTTTGATTTTGAGCGTAACTTTTTTTAATATCACCATTAATATCCTTTAGAGTTTGATTAATGGCGTCTAAACTTTTAGTATAATCTACACTCTTGGGAATATCTATTTTGGGATTAAAGTTAATTTTCACACGAGAAGTGTCTATAAGACGTTCCCGACCATTAAATTTTTGAAAAGAAATTAAAGAATCTTTGTAACGGTTCGAAGATACAAGACTATCATTTGTTTTTTTTAAATTCACCAATTCCGAACTTTTCTTATCAATATTTTCAGCTTGAAATATAAAAAGTACAGGAATAGCTGTGGTAATTAATCCAAGCAAAATAAGTTTTACGTTTTTTAAATCTTGTCTCATTGCATTTTCTGTTTTATCAACTCTTTAACTATTTCTCTCAGTTCTTCATCAGTCATTGATGTCTGTTTGAGTTGTTGTTGAGGAATTTCGTCTTCATTCTCGTATAAATATTTAAAAGCTTCATATAACCTGGCTTTACGTTCTGAAATAGAATCTTCCTGTAAACTCATGAATAAGTAGCTAAAAATTGGAATTAAAAATACCTTTACAGTATCGCCTGAATAAAGAATTTCGATATTACCCTTTATAAAAGCATAAATCAATAAAAATATGACAGCCATGATAATTGAACATAGGCAAACCCAAAAACGTCTTTCTCGAAATTTGTCATCTTCCAATTCTATCTCGCAAAGAGTTTCTAAAATTTCCTTATATGTATTAACCGAATATTTCCCCATTTTTTTTAGATATTGCATACAACGTTAGGCCGCTTCACGATGTTGCCGATCAAAGCGGACTGAGTTCTCTCTGCCAAGATAATGTTTCTTCGTGAAATAGAAACTTCCGGTTACAAAAATCCCGGCAATATCTTGAAACGGCGGTTGTGCGAAGTTTATTTCCTTTTTAATAACTCACTTTCTAAAACTAGTCGCGACATATCATGATCAGTAATTGTCACAGTATATGGCCTCGCATCTAGTATCCAAAGTTCTTTAGGATATTGTAACTTAATTTCTGGCATATCTTGTTCTTGTTGAGGCATTTTATCAATTGCAGTTTGAATTTGAGAAAAGGCACTTTTAACCCATTGTCGTCTCAATTGAATAATTCTTGGTGTTGCCGAAATCAATTTTTTAATATCAATTTTATCGTCAACCCTTTTGCCAATGATTTCTAAAGCTTTTTTTAAAACTAATGTATCAGCACCAAATTCATAAACGTTTTGAAATATAGCATTTTTGTATCTTCGAAAAGTTAGTTCAGAATCAGACAATCCCGCATTTGATTTTCCAGATGTATTTGCCGTTGCTAATTCAAACGATTCTACGATATTGAGCATAATTGTATTATCCAGCAACGCAACTCTGTCTTTTATATGATGATTTACATTTGAAATTATACTTTCTAAAGAATCATTTTTTTTCTTTATTACATCGTATTGGCGTTGTAAAGCTTCGGTTGACGGTGAAGTGCCTTTATAAATTTTTAATTCAGTGGATAATGAATCTATCATTTTTGACTGTTTAAAATTATAACTCTTATCAATTGACACCCAAGACGTCCACAGAAGGAACCCAGAAACAATTATAAATGGCGAAATTCGAATTAAAAAATCTTTTGTGCTCAGCTTGTCTTCAAACTGTTTTCTAAATAAAAGAAATATAAAAATCGCAAAGATTACTACTAAGCCTATATATCCATATTTTAATAATTCAGGGAAAGTTTCGAAAATTTTATCCATAAATTCATTTATTTTGATTACACAATTTCACTTTAAATTTCGCACAACGTTTCGCGCATTTGCGTCAGTCGCGGTTCAAGCGAGCTGCGTTCGCTCTGCCAAGATAAAAGTTTATTCGTGAACCAACAACTTCCGGCTACAAAAAGCCAGCGTACTGCGTAAATGCGCT
>Ga0247807_10000141_pt1 | contig 53934 bp, 48 predicted proteins | sample UWRJL074202C1_FD_179931 | JGI IMG/M metagenome (GOLD analysis project Ga0247807, IMG submission 179931) | Plant litter microbial communities from Arlington Agricultural Research Station in Wisconsin, United States - UWRJ-L074-202C-1 | ecosystem: Environmental > Terrestrial > Plant litter >...
ATGCGCCCGACTAAAATCATTGCTAGATTTTGTGCCGCGGCTTGTAGTATTGCCCCCAGAAGACAGATCAGAGCACCCACTTGAATCGTCTTCTTACGACCTATGGAGTCCATGGTGAAACCTCCCATAAGAGATCCAAAAACCGCACCGCCATTGAATGTACTGTTGATCGCGCCAATGATGGAAGATGTTTTAGTGGTATTAAAGTACCTCAGGAAATTGTTCGAACCAATCACGTCAGTCATAACACCTGCATCGTAACCAAATAAGAAAGATCTGTAGAGTTTTAGTCTCGAAGTTCATGAATCTACGCCTGGAAAGAATATTCACCCCGTAGCAGCAAAAAGCGCCAGGGAAATGTTAAAAATCTTTCCCATTGTGAGTGTCTGGCGGAGCCTAGCCTGTATCACTTAATGAATTTCCACAACAAACGAATGCCTACAACAGCACAACGTCTACAACTTCATTCAAAAGGTATTACGAATAAATACGATTGAAAAACTTAGAAACTGCAAACTCTGTGCCGCAGAGAGCTCTAGGTCCGTATTCTCCAACCGGAGCTACCCCAGCATTTACCCCTCCAGCTTACATCGGCTAAATGTGACACCAGCTGCACAGCGTTCTGTGAGTGTCGGAAAAACTTCGTCCCTGTTTGAGCCGTGAAGAGGTGTACAAGAAACGCCTGTTCTAGTTTTCTATTGCGTAGTTTCTCCGATGGAATGTGGGTGAGAAACTGTGCTTGAAGTAGCCAGACGAGACAATTTTCAATTGGCTATATTGAACCAGGGCAATAGTAACACCAATTTTAACACATGTAATGGAGGTAATTCTGACATTAAAGATATTTTAGCTTCATGCGAAATTGGTAAAAGTGGCTGTACATGCTTTCGAAGATTATATGGTGGGAAACAGATCATATCATGTCCCAAGTCATCTATCATCAAGATCATTCTCCACCTACAGTCAGTGTAGCATTCGACCTTAGATCAGCGCTGGAACTTCCAACAAATATCACAAAGTCTCCAGGTTCTACAACGTATCGCATTCTGATATCCCAGAGCCCCAATTTTTCAATTGAGAGCGGAAGGTGAACAGTCTTAGTCTCGCCAGCTGCAATGTTCACTTTGGAGAATCCCCTGAGTTCGATATTGGGTACAACAACACTGCTGATGAGGTCTTTTACATATAGCTGCACAACTTCTGCTCCATCTCTGGTTGAGTTGTTGGTTACATCAACAGTGACAGTAATTGCGTCTGTGGTGCTTGCGTTCGTTTTGGAGAGCGTCAGCGCGGAATAGGAAAATGTCGAATATGATTTCCCATAGCCAAACTCGTAGAGTGGTACGGGTGAGTTCAACACATACTGGTGTCCGAAAGCGAGAGTACCGTTATCATATACTCTCCCCGGGTCTACATAGCGTGCAGAGTTAAGGTAATCATAGTAAACAGGCGTGGTGCCAACGTCGTAGGGAAAGCCAACCGAAAGTTTACCACTTGGATTAGCAACTCCGTAGATTATATCGGCTAAAGCATTTCCTCCCTCCTCAGATGGATAGAATTGCTGCACAAGTGCTGATGCATTCCTTGAGATCCATGCTTCTGTAATAGGTTTACCAGAAGAAAACACCACGATTGTGGGCTTCCCAGTATTAATAATCGCAGACACGAGGTGAGGCATAGCGCCAACCAGGTTCAGAGAGGAAACATCAACATGTTCTCCTGTGGTGGCATTCAGGCCCTGCCATAGTTGGTTTTGATCACGGGACCAAGTTCCTACCACCACAATGGCAACGTCTGCAGCTGATGCCGCCGCAATTGCCTGAGGGAACCCGGACTGATCATTTGACCAACGCTCACAGCCCTGAGTAAAGGTCACGGATCCTGTGCTGAGAGATTTGATACCATCAAAGGGAGTAACACCACGGAGGTAGCTCCCATTGAGCACGTAATCTCCATAATTCATGAAGTCTGCCATGGGCCCAATTACAGCCACATTTGCTGACTTTGGGAGTGGCAGGATATTGTTGTGATTTTCAAGCAACACAATGGACTCGGTGTCAATTTGACGTGCCAATGCGACAGTTTCCGGAGTGTGAATCAATGAATCAGTCTTGTCTGCAGGAGCAGCCGCATATGGATTCTCGAAAAGGCCAGCGGCAAATTTGGATCGCAGCAGACGTGAAACAGCTGTGTCGACAATATCGACGCTCAGCTTACCTGACTCCACTAACTTAGGAATATTTTCGAAGCCTTACCGGAGAATTTGTCAGAATTTCCCTCACAATTTGTACTGAAAAGGGCCACTCACTGTAAGAGCCTCCACCCATCTCAACATCATTACCAGCCGGTAATGCAAACATAGTGATAGCCTCTTTATCGATGGGTTTAGATCGGCACATTTTGAAGTCGTTACAGAGTCGATCTGTTCCACCTGCATCAGAGATTACATGATACTTATATCCCCACTCGTTACGAAGTCTGTTCGGGGCCTTTGTCAGAATTGACTTTACAGAATATGTTAGAAAGAGCTACTCACATTTCAGTCAAAATGTGATGATTTGCGACCAAAGCGACACCATCGTACGAATGGTATGCACTCATGACTGAGTATACACCAGCGTCCATGATCTGTCGCTTGTATGGAGGTAGGTAAGTTGTCCGCAATTCTCTTTCACCACCGTGTACTGGTGCCGTATTAAGACCTTGTTCTGGACTGGCAAAAGCAGCAAAGTGCTTGACCATAGCACTGACGTTACCGCCCTGAAGTCCTAGCATAAGTTAGTCGACTAAGCTATCGAGCAGACAATACAATCACCAATTATATAGCTGTAACCAATCTCTCCTGCAAGATATCCATCCTCTCCAAATGTTTCTTCGACCCTACCAAATCTCAACTCTCGAGCCAAGTCGCCCAGCGGAGCAAGTAGCTGATTTACTCCAAGGGCAAGTGCCTCTTGTGCAATTGCAGCGCCCATCTTCTGGATGAGGTCAGGGTTCCAGGAGCAAGCAAATGCCAGAGGAGAGTTGAAGATTGTTGCATTTCCACTTAGAAATCCATGAATTCCTTCGTTTTGTACAAAAGCTGGGATACCCAGTGTAGTGTTGTGTAACAGATAGTCTTGTCCTTTCTTTATTCCCTCTACAATCCACTGCTGGTCAACAGGAAAGCCAGCCCATAGCTGACCTGACCTGTACTCCATGTTCCAAGCCAAACCAGTTGCGTTGAAGCGGTTGTCTGTCATATTGATCCAGTTTGAAATGTCCCCTTGCAGTAACTGGGAGGCTTTCTCTCGAAGCGTCATACGCGAGAGCAAATCAGATACTCTGGCTTCGATATCCGCATTTCGATCTTTATAGATAGGACGAGTATCATTCCTGAGATGCAGAGTAGCGGTGGTAGTGCATACTAGCAGCACCGACACAAAGGCAGAGAAGAGTCTCATGGCTGGTAGCAGTCTTCTGGGCCTCAAATTCCAATTCCAAGATTTTCGTAAAGGAAATGAAGAGTGGATGGGGATACTTGGTCCAGCACTTGAGGATTCTACTCACACTTATTCGACGCATCACCATGAATAAATAGTTAAGCTGCAGGTCAATCGTCATCAATCCATAGTGCCATACTTCAAGCTCCTTTGTGTCCGCAACGGCTAAAGTTCAAGGCCTTATTATTGATCAGAAATAGAAGTCAACCGGCCTAGGTCCAATTTTGGTTAAATCAAGAGAAGCAGAACTGCAGTTCTGGATACAAGTTTTCCCGTATCCGAACCACATAGCTATCGTACCCAGTAAAACAGTGCATTGTTGCGGGGTTGCAGTATTCACATGAGTACACGTGAAATAAATTGATGTTCCTGAATTGAGGTGAGGTTGATGAGAGCCAAATGACAGAGATCTGGAGAGGGGATGTGATTGGTGGAAGTTAATCTTCGGCAATGGCCGGCGGATTAGATAGCGAACGATCAACCATCAGCCCATTATACGACTTACTGTCCCAAAAACCACATCCCATCTTCACCACGTACAGCAAGCAGCATGATGTGCTGTTTGAAAACCGTTAGGAGGCACTGCTGTGCCACTAAACAGCTGCAGGACCCTCAACATACCACACCCCACCTCGTCCGACCAGCCGGCGGATTCAGCTTGTCCGTGGCCGAATGTAGGTAGGAGCTCTCTCGTACTTCATATTCATTCTATGCTCTTAATGTAGTAGTTTCAAACAACTACCAAGAATCTCTCCTCGGAATTCATAGCAATCGCTCTTTGCCTATTCAGAGCTGTAAGAAACCGCCATCATGAAGTTTCGCGATGGCATGTGGTTGGCGGCAGAAGGAAAACGCCTCGAGTATGCGGAAGAAGTCTATTCTGTCGCAGATCGAGAAGATGGGAAGGCATTGAGTCTGCTTTGCCCAACCAAGAAGATACTCCAGAGATCAGACTCTCTGAATCTCAGTACCTTGACAATAGTAAGTATTCCTGCCCCGAGAAGATTAGTGGAGTTTTAATTATTTAGGATATCGCAGCTCCGTTTGATGGAGTTATCTCGGTAGAGACTACACACTGGCTAGGTGCGCTCAACCCTGGACCACACTTCGATTTATATCCAGCAGGGAAACCAGAGACGAGTGAGGTAGAGATTACAAAAAGTAGCAAGTCTTCCACCTTGCAGTCTGGATCGGTGTCTGCCACGGTCAAAACATCAGACCATGACTTCGACATTCGATTCCATGAAACTGATGGATCGCGAGAACTCACTTCACTACTGAAGCGAAGTGTCGGTTTGGCATACAGCCCTGCCACTAGCAATCCTATGCAGACTGCTGATATGACGAATCTCAATCACTATATCTTCACACAAACAACGCTCTCTGTCGGCGAGTCGGTTCATGGGCTAGGAGAACGTTTCGGTGCGTTCAATAAGGTTGGGCAAGCCATCACACTCTGGAATGCAGATGGTGGAACGTCTAGTGATCAAGCTTACAAAAATGTCCCACTATGGATAAGCTCGAGGGGATATGGAATATTCATTGATACACCAGACAAAGTGGAACTCGAAATTGGAAGCGAAAGATGTTGTAGAGTTCAGACCAGTGTTGAAGGACAGAGACTTAAATGGTAATTTTGGCCGCTTGCTCGGAGTATATTGCGTCTAATAAAAGCCTAGGTACCTAATACACGGGCCAACTCCGAAAGAGATTTTGACAAAATATTCGATCTTAACTGGGAAACCTGCAAAAGTACCAAGCTGGAGTTTTGGCCTATGGCTCAGCACAAGCTTCACTACAGATTATGATGAAAAAACTGTAAATTCGTTTCTGGAGGGGATGAATGCTCGGGATATTCCTGTCGAGGTTTTCCACTTTGATTGCTTCTGGATGAAAGCTTTCCATTGGTGTGATTTTGAATTTGACTCTAAAATGTTTCCTGACCCCAAAGGTCAGATCGCGCGACTGAAAGAGTCAGGTAAATACATCTCAACCTACCCCTTGACAGCTGTCTAATAAGTTGGGTTTAGGCCTTGTGAAGAAAGTATGCGCCTGGGTAAACCCTTACTTGGGCCAAGCTTCACCTGTTTTCAAATATGCTGCAAGTCGAGGTTTTCTTCTCAAGAGAAAAAATGGAGACATATTCCAGTGGGATCTCTGGCAGACAGGAATGGGTATCATAGATTTCACAAATCCCGAGGCCACAGAATGGTATGTTGGCTGTCTGAATAGCCTTTTCGACAAGGGCATTGATTCAATCAAAACTGATTTTGGGGAACGGATTCCAACTGTGGATGTACAGTGGTTTGACAAATCACTAAACCCTAGGAAAATGCATAACTATTATGCATTTCTGTACAATAAAATAGTATACGAGGCATTACAAGATCGATATGGCGAAAATGAGGCTGTATTATTCGCACGTACGGCTACGGCAGGAACTCAACGATTCCCACTTCAATGGGGAGGAGATTGCGAATCAACCCCAGAAGCAATGGCCGAATCGGTACGTGGGGGATTATCCCTCGGTCTATGTGGATATTCATTTTGGTCTGTCGATATTGGAGGTTTTGAAGGTAGACCCGCACCCTGGATATACAAGCGTTGGGTCGCTTTCGGTTTATTATGTTCCCATAGTCGCCTACATGGCAGCGGCTCTTTCCGCGTACCTTGGACTGTTGACGATGATGACAACTCTGAACAAGGTTGCTCCAAAACTCTTGCGAGATGGACGGCTCTCAAAGCTCGCCTCATGCCGTATATTTTCGCGCAGGCACAGGAAGCTGTGCGCTTAGGAATACCGCTTTCCCTTCGAGCTATGTGCCTTGAATTTCCAGATGACCCTACCGCTTGGTATCTAGATAGACAATTCATGTTCGGCGATAGTCTTCTGGTTGCACCCGTGTTTGAAGAATCTGGCAATGTTGAGTTCTACCTACCGAAGGGCAGATGGACCAATTTCTTCACCAACAAAACTGTTGATGGTCCCGGTTGGTTCAAAGAGCATCATAACTTCGATACCCTACCATTGTATGTTCGCGAGAATACCATATTGGTAATGGGTAAATGGGATGAGAAACGTACCGTATATGACTACGCGAAGAGCGTTGAAGTATGTTTATATCATACTACTGCAGGAACCAAAACTCAGATCGTAGATTCTGACGGTGAGCTCGTAGGCACTTTAGAAGTTGGTGCTGAGGGCCATCTCAGAGAGCAGGATGTGTTGACTGGTGCATGGCATGTTACGAAGAATGGGAGGAGCGGAGGACATCACCATAGATGAATTTAGGCCGAAATATAGAATCTCGCTGGCGACTTGTGAATGACTGTTGTCACGGCTTAATTATCAATGAATAACAAAGCACAGTCTTCGTGAGGAAGTAGAAGAATACGCCAGCTATTGCAGAAGCAATGCAGCTGGCAAGAACACACATAGGAAACACAGACAAAATGGTTTAGTCGATGTTCGAATGGATAATACGATATTAGGTATTGCAACTATCGCTGACGCTTCTATTTCGTATCTTGTAAATTTGCCTGTGATTATCCTATACATCACGCCGTTGTGTACAGAATACATTTTGGGGCGCCTATGCTGGGTTATCTTCGTCTTTCTTGCTATCCTGTAACCCCTGATCCGTTTTGAGTTCTCGATCGAGACTAACATGATTAATGAAGAAGCTTCCAACTAGACAAGCAGCGCTGAGCGCACACATAACTATCCAGGCAGTCTTCAACGCATCTGCATAAGCATCCTTCAAAGCCGTCTTTGTGCTACCACCCGGCATGCTGCGAATTGTCTGAACCAGACTTGCTGCATCTCGGGCATATTGTTCTGCATTAGAAGCAAGAGCTGGAATATTGCTCAGACGTTTCGCCATTTGATTTTGGAAAATGACGCCGCAAATGGCGACGCCTAAGGCTTGGCCAGCAGTGCGAAAGAAGATGAACATGCCTACCGCGAAAGCCATGTTTTCGTCATCACAGGCCACTTGGTTGACGATGTTCAGTGAAGAGTAAATGAACCCAAGTCCAATACCGGAGACAATGTTTATAAAGATCCATTGTGGAACCGTAGTGTCTACGTCCAACATGACCATTAGTCCGCAACCCAGAGTTATGCAAACCCAGCCAAACCATATGACAGGTCGGAACGATCCTGTCTTGGTGATAATGATCCCAGAGACGATTGACATAGGAGCGACAGTAAAGGTTTGCGGAAACAATGCCACGCCGGAGAAGATAGGGCCATAGCCCTTTGCAGCTTCAAAATAGAGCGGCATGAAATATAGAAAAGCATAGACAATGAGAGTGTGGATCATCGCTGCCACCAACGAGTAGTTCATGTTGTAGCTCGTGAATAGACTGGTGCGAATGGTCGGTTCTATTGGCACGTACATTTCGTAGAATACAAATCCAAAGAGGGCTGCAGCACTGCCAAGTAGGGGTACTAGAGTAGCTGCAGAGTTCCATGGGAACTGAACGCCACCCCATGTCAGACCCATGAGAAGAACCGTTGAAGATATTATCAATAGCAAGTTTCCGAACCAGTCGACTCGCTTTATCTTTTGCATCATAGAGCCGGGTGTCGCAGTGAGTCGCATAGAAAGAGGCACGACCACCACGGCAATTGCCACAAAGGGGAAGTTGATCCAGAACACCCATCTCTGTATACCAGCGATGTGTCAGTATTATTCAGGAGTCATGGTTTGAGGATCACGTGTTCCAAATTTGAAAGTGAAAAGCACTGGCGAAAATGCATGACAGAATCGAAAGCAACGTACCCACGTAACGTTCTGAGCAAAAGCACCTCCAATAACCGGTCCAACGACAGACCCCAGAGCCCAGACAGCGCTGATGAGTCCCAGATAGGCACCGCGTTGCCGCAGAGGAACCAAATCAGTGACTATAACATCAGTCAATGAGAATATCCCGCCACCTCCTATTCCCTGGATCGTCCGACCGACAAGCATGACTCTGAAATTCTTAGCAAGGCCAGCGATTAAGATGCCGGCAAAGAATGTGATGGCTGAGAAAAGCGTTAACGGCATTCGGCCAAAAATGTGTGATAACGCTACTATTGGCAATTGGAAGACGGCAGAGGTGAGTAAGTAGCTTGTCCCTGTCCAGAAAGCCTCAATGGCTCCACCATTTAAGTCTTTGGCCATGATCTACTTTAGGTTAGTAGCAACTTGATAGGTGGCCAAGTAAAAATAGACACTGACCGGTAGAGCAATTGACAGAGAGGTTCCGTCTAATGCGACCATCATTGTCAACACTCCTAGTGCCACAAAAACCATATAAAAGCGCGCGCCTGGCCTGAATTCACCGCCAGCTTCTGCCTCGGCGACTCTTGCCTCCATCTCGGTCATATCATGATGATTATTGGTTGACGTTGACACCTTTTCTAACATGGGCTTCTTGTTGGCCGAGCCAATTACTGCTACAGAAGAGTCTGGATCACATTCTAGAGGACCTGGTGATGGTTGTATATTCTGCCGTATGATATCTGGCTGCTCTTGTATGGCTGCCATCCCTTGCGTAACTTCGAGTTCCACATCAACTTGTGATAAGTTTTCGAATTCGCAAAGTGATATTAACTAAAAGGCAGAAATCCATGATATAATTAGTAGAGGCTGCGCTCACGTCATATGAAGCTGGGGAAATCAATCCGCACCGGCCCCTTTATTAGCCGAATTTGTGTAACCAGGAGTAGGATAGCCTATCAAGTCTGGCATCTTAAAATGCGGGCCATTTGAGCGGGTGTCAACCGGCCGATCATCCGCCCGACAGATCATCCTCCCGACTTGGCGTCCCGTGCTTGAAAACAATCAGTAAGGAGAGCATACTCTCACATAATATCCCCTCGTCTGGCAGCTGATAATAAGCGTGTGTAAGAATGGCTCTCTTAGACAGTATAGCATACAACTATATACTGTCTCTTTTAGATCTTATAAAAGGCATAACAGTAGAGACTTAGTAGGTTTACGTCGCCTACCTTAGGACAAGGTTTTAGGAAGGGAGGCATTGTAAGGCCAAGGCTTTATATGGCTCTAAATTCTGACATGTTTTAATACGGCTCAAATCGAGAGGTAACTGCTTCGCTAAGGTAGCGCTAGAAGGGTGACGGACTATATATTTCTTTAGTAGTGATCACGACATAGTGCGAACAGCAATTAACATGGTTAAAGAAGCTTATTGTTGTTGAGACCTCTTCAAGAGTGTGTGTGGATGAGAGAAAGGAATAATGGATTACATAAATATGGAGTAAATATCTATCGGCAGTCTTTGACGCTTTGGCTTAGTTGGGAAATAGGAAGTGAGATGTGATAGGATGAAGGATATTTATTCTTTTTAAAGTTGCTGAGGGAATCAAGGTCACATTTTCATGGGGATGTGAAATAATGTTCGTTATTTATTTATAATCTGTTAAGGAAATCAACATCACTAACAACTTAACATAGTGCTGCTGCTTGCTTTACTTGAGTGTCACTACTACCAGCCTCCCTTGCCAATAATGCATAACAATCCACTAGCTCACTGAGATCTTTGTTTGAGAAAGTACATTATCTACTCAAATCGCATGATAAGACAAACAAAGTTTTCAAAGCAATTCCAATTGTTAAGAATCTTCGTGCTATTATATTTGACTTTCAACAGTCCAGAATTCTATTAGCACAACTGTATCATTTTCGAAACCCCATATCTTAAGTGATATGAATGTTATAAAGAAAGTTCATAACAAAAAGTGTATAAGATATCGCCCTTCTTACTGCCAGGTCTTTTCCAGTAATCGAGGTTCAAGTAAAACTGTGTAGAGATATTGTTTTTTAGTCATGTAAGCCACACACCAGTAGTCTCGCAGTTGACACTAATGACGGATTCGCCTTCCCCCAAACACTAAAATATGAAGTTTCAATAGGGCCCGATACCACAGTTTTCAAGGTGCACTGCAAACATGCCTTATCTTTTAGTAAGCACACTCTCGAATATATCGTAGCAAGTGCAATAGCACCGCATCTAGGTATTGTTCCACCGCGGAAGAGACAGACATCGGTCCCGAGAACATTTGTATGAAATGGCTCTGACCTCTCTTGAATTATATCTTTTACAACAACAGGGCAATCATACTGAGTACAATTCGTCCAACCTTGTGCTTTCTGTATGCCTTGAACAAATTGCAATGGCCCAAATTTGAAAGTCTTTAAAGGGATCTTTTTCAAAGCAGATGAGCCCTCGGCTTCAGGAAAATTATCGTTGCGGGAGAGCTCAAACCATATTTCCAGATCAGTAGCTGTCTCAGTAACGCCAATTTGCACCTGATTATAAAGGCTTAACTCGTCATAGCTTGGTGTTGTTCGCGGCACGGGGCGTCGATCATCCACAATTTTATTATATGGCCTTCCTAAATGCTCAATAACACCAGGAATGACACAGATCTTGCCAGTAATATCTGGGGTGTCCGAAAGATCATTGAGAATTTGGAGATAGGCACAAATTCCTGCTGCTGACCTGCCAGAACCAAGGCCACTCGTCCTGCCATTTTCATCATTCCTGAAGCCAGTGAAAAGTTCAAGACAGCAATCTAGAAGGGTATTATCAGTTGCAGTGCCACTATCCCTGAATATGAATGCGAACGGTCCCAATTCCTCGAACAGGTATCCACGTATGTCGGATAGAACGCCAGGAATATCTGACCTTCCAGGAGGAAACCGGCGCTTCTGAACCTGATAACCATAGAAGTTTTCAATCCCTGTTCGTTTCACGAACAAATCGGGATCAATAATCATCTCCGAAAATCTGAGACCCAGCGCTAGAATAGTCTCTACCATCACAACGTAGCAGAATTTCCCTGAATTCTGTTGCCTCTTATTAGGATTGCAGATTCCGCAGTCACATATAAGTTGGATCATTCCTAATCTGTTTTCGTACGTGGTTCTAGCCTCCGCAAAGGTCACATTGCTCGCTCTTTCCATCCCCTGTCGAAGTGGGGTCAATTCTGGAAACCATTGAATCAAACTTGTGATGAAGCCGCGACCGTAGGAGTCAGGACAATAGTGGCTCCAGCTACTCAAAAGTGTTCCTGGAACACCAGGCTCCGCGTTTACCACGCCTAACAAGAGTCGTGCAACACTTCCCATTGCGCTGCCAACGCTTTGAGGATGATTATTCATCAAAAATTGGAAGTCAGAACCAAATATTGTAGTCAAAAGAGTATCTAAAATGCCATTAGCTCAATGAAACTCTGAAGTAACAGATGTAGATGCACCCCAACTTGCTCTCCCGCATGTGGCAGCGATGTAATGTCCACTCGGTCGCAAAGCAAAGAGTTTAGTCGCATCCTCTAGGATATATGTCTTTCCAACGCAACGTATCCGTGAAGTAGTTTCGGGAGATTGTTCACCTCTTTGCTCTTCATAGATGATAACAACTTGAGGGTCTAGATTGCCCGACGTATCATAAAGCTCAGTACCGTCTGGACTCCTTATAACCACACGGAGATCCAAAAGCCACTCTGATATGGCAGCTAACCATGCAGCATCACTTCCGCCAATAATAGTGATTGCGGAGATTGATTTTCTCGTCACTTCCCCTAATCCCCTAAGCGCTTCGGCCATAGAACTGGGGCTTGCACAGCTGCGTCGAGTGGCAGTAGTACCACAGAACTCGTGATCTTGTTGATACCAGGCATGAGGATTGAGCTGCATCAACTTTTCAACCAAGACTCCGAAGCCTGATGTTGTAAAAGTCCCGGCACAGGCCTGCACTAACGATTGCCATTGCAGTACGGATGGGGTTAATTCCGGAGGAGCATCAAGAGCTTGTACAAGATTATTCAATATCTCTGCCGAGAGATCTTTGTGGTAAAACTCGGAAAGAGTGCCACAGAGCGCAAGACAGGTCAGTCCTTGGGTGGTTTTTGGAAGGCTGCGCACCACATGTCTTGTGCCAAAGCCGAACCATAGAATATTCCCGTATGAGCCATATGATGGAAGTTTTGCGAGGGCATTGAGCACATTGTTGCGTCCCGCCGCTGAGAGTTCAAGCTGAGAGCAAATGGCCTGCCCGACTTGCAATGTATAGGAATCTACGCCTGCTGCAGAGTATCTTGACAAGACATCAAGAGAAAAAGATACCGTGTGGGCTGCTAATTGCACCCAATCAATAGAGCCTTGTTGTGTGAAGCCAGCTTTTGAAGACTCTACTTGAGACGAATTTGGGGAGTTTGTCATGTTGAGATCATAAAGATCTTCACGATGATCTTAATGAGTAAATTAAGGCAAGTTCTGATTAGGCAGACGGCAACACTTATACAGTTGTCAATGTAAGGCTGCGGTATTGATGTTGCATTGGGGGCGCAGAGGCAAGGTTTCATGATTGGAACGGCAGTGATAAGGCTTTGCGATGCATAAGGCAAAATATTTTCAAGCTCCAAATTGTCAGAATTGAGGGGTTTAGATTAGTCGTAAATAGTAGAGGGAAACCCGATTGTAATTAGTGGTAATGCATGTAATACTACGGTACGGTATAACTGAAGTTATACCCCGAGCGATACTTTAACACAACTGATTACATCACTTTATCACACCTGAACGTAAACTAGAACCATATCTAATTTTGGTTTATAAACGATATGAATGCCACGCAGCCATAAATATTAATGAATATACAGAGCACAAGTAATTACGAGCGGGTTATCATGCAGTAGATTGCTGTGCAATAACAACTGTTTAGATGCCTGGGAAGTTTGAAACGAATTCACGTTGATTCCGTAAACGACAATCATTCTTGTGTTTTTCTGGACATCTAGAGGGCATATTGCAGCGAACTCGACACCTTCAAGTAAAGCATCGACATCCTGGAATTCACCTTGGTAAAGAGTAGACGTAACTTCACCGTTACAAAAACGTGTAAGCTTCGTCCGTGATGTAGGATCTTGAAATAAAATACTAGGGGCTACCTGCTGCTAACATTAGAGAAAGACTCGAAATGTTGATAGACTATGTGCAAAAATGCTTGTCTTTCAAGCAAGACAAGTAGAATAATTTACATAATCCGAATAATTCTGACACATCAAGACCCCGCCAGCGCGACACGGTCGACTAGTTAGCCTAGGCGGGAAGTCTACTAAGGTGGTATTATAGTAGATAACTGTATAAACATCTTCATTTCAGCCCCGCTATATATTGGCTACATCAACTGTTGGTTACACATTGGCGATAGGCTGAAATGCACAACAAGTCATTAAATTTATGCGAGCTGGATCTAATTGCTCTTGGCGTGAAATCGATCGTGAAAATGATTGAAGTTTTGGTTTCACTTCGAACACTCTGTTATTCACCATCAGTTGGCGCATTATTCTTAACATTCTGCATAACAGTTAGTTCTACTCTCATGATCACCTCTACGCTCATGAGTGCACTATGCCATCAGGCATCCTTTATTTCGCGCTCTACGATTGGTTTTCGTTTCCCCGCTATCCAAAGAAGAAAGGGTAATAGTGGGTGGATACTGTGCTCTAGACTCTATCATTTGAGATGAGCATTTGTTAATGAAATATAGCTGCCCAATTTTATACTAACTTATTCGGTAGACAATATACCCCTCACTATATACTATGTCGCAAGAAACTGTGAAAGATAAGTGGATGGAGTATGCTGTAAATGAAGAGCGTCAGGAAATCAGCGAAGGAGGTCGTGAGATGGCACAATACATCCGGGACCTATACAATTCAGGCGCCAAGTTGTGGACCAAAGAAATATTTCGTAGTGTTGAAGCAGATCTAGGGAGAGAACCGAGGCCCCAGGATATTGTGGTCCGAAGTAGTATGCATTTCTAGGACAATTTGTTCCTCTCGCTAGTGTCGCCATTGCTAACAATCCGAGTTATCAGTGAATGGGGTGCTAAGTCGCAAACAGATTCCTTTCGAAGATGAGGAAACTATAAGTCTTTCGTAAGTTTAGCATCCTGAGAGTCGTAACGCGCTTGGCTATACTCCAGTCCCCGCTCTTTTTCGGTTTCAGAGAGGTTGAAGAATATGACTAATATAGAAAGAAATGCAGGCGTGTTAAACTGGCTTTCAAGATATATCAGAGGCTGGTGTATGATGCTGAATCGGAGAACTTCAAGCATGACATTGATTGCTCCAGAGAACCAGAAATTTCCGAAAATAGGGCACTCGCTACTTGCGCTCTTGATTTAGTAGTGACGACAGGAAGGATTCAATTATCTATTGAATATATCCAACTAAAAGCTGCATGGGATGAAGCTCGATGTAACTGGAACCAGAATGCTGTTTGCAGTGAATTAACAGCCACCTTAGGTAAAATTACATATATCCCACCAAATATCAAGAGGATTGTGTGCTTCGGGCTCGGCAGCTTGGAAGGATGTCAAGACTACCCGTATCTAGATGCCTTGTCGGCGTGTGATGGCTTGCCACTCCGCAGGGAGATGACACAACACGCGGCAGCACTCACTATAGCGACTGTGTTGGGCGAGCGATTAGGAACCAATCCTCTTCCTGTTCTGGCCCAGGATCCAGCCTACTCACCTTTGGCAAAGCGGCTGCTAATGAGTGTAGGATTCGAAGTTGTGGGCGGTCATGGCTCTCTTGCCTTTACTCACGTTGATGAAGAAACAGTTGTTGTTAGTTGTTATCCCGATATTCCTGTAAAGCAGGTGGTAGCAGACATTGCAAGGCCAGCAGTCATGATCTGGAACGAGGTAGAGCCAGCTGCCAAAGAAAAAATACAGTGGATGTATAGAATGGAACAAGGTACAGAAATACGACTTAGGTAAATCTTGTCTAAAATGACCCTGCAATATCAGAACATTTTTATACTAATACTAGAACAAAGTCCATGGAATACAGATCAAGATTCACCTCGTACCCGCCAGATGATTGAGGGTTTCGATCAGTTTGATTTTCCAGTTGAACCTGAGCGTTTTGGAAATCTGAAAATTTATGTACGCAAAGATTAAAATATCAATACAGATTATATTATGACGAGCTACATGTAAGACTCTTCAAATAGTTACTGTCGGGAGAGAAACCTGTTATGTTGGAAGAAGCGTCTGTTCTCTCTATTGAGCTCAGAAGATCGGTGGTCAGTGCTAATATGTCACTTCATATACAGCAAGCTATTTATACGATGGGAACACCACCAAACTAAGCTCTCTGGCATCAAATTCAAACCGCACATAGGTATTTTGACTTTTATATTTTCTCTGCCTGCTGCATTTGCTTCGAAGATAGCATAACTAGTCTAAAGATAAAGTTGGATTGCTTTGAAAACGATTCCACATCCAGATTTGAACCTTCGCTACTCCGAGGCTCTCATCTGCGCGAATCAAATAGGGTTTGTGTAGAACAACCTAACTATGTATTTGTAACAAAATATGAAACTGGGAAATGCCAGCTGTTTCGATATCAATAAATAGGAAACGGCTATTGTTGAAGGTAGTGTGCTTTTCCTCCAGAAAACAGCGCCATGACAAAGCGTTTCTTAAGCTAGAGTTGAGGTCTGACATGACAGACTAGTTGTGCCACGAAGATGTTTATCGAATTATTTTGCTGCTGATGAAACAGAATGCTTTCCCGGGTGATTTAAGAACAAAAGTTTGAGTGTATGTGTTGTTGCTAGAATGAAATTTGATTCAGTATTTGCCATATTTAATATCAGAGTTGGTATGATACTTGTGATACCTACAGCATAGTTAAATAAGGAATAACTAGAGAAGGCTGCGTTCTCCAAAATCGTAGAAATAGGTAAGTTGTTTCTCCGCAGCACGCATGTTATGGTATCTGTGTAGAGTGCGAGGCTGGAGTGTCAATGGCAACTTCCACCTGCAGCTGCAGGGACAGGAGGAGCCATCGAGGCCACAGACATACACAAACCCCCAATATGTCCGGGGACAGTAAGCACAAGCGCCAATACAGGAGCAGAAGTGAGAACAGGTAGTGGGGAGAAGAAGGAAGGGGCGCTAAAGTTTGATTAGCATTGGATATGTTTGTAGTTTAACGAATAGAAGTATTCAAATTCAATTTTACTACGGCAACAAATTCTGCAGGGCTAAGATTAAAAGGGCGGGCATTTTGTCCGATTATCGGTATTGAGTGGCCAGATGATGAATGTATCAACACACAGCTCCAATTTTTATGTGTATGATCTCAACATGGTATCCCCGAGGTGCAGTCACTACATATGTTTGTTGGAACAAAGGCTTGAGTTCAAATTGGTTCTTATTTGATTTTGGAGTGCAGTAGGCTCTCAGAGAGAGAGAGAGAGATAGAAAGCAGCAGAAGGCTGAAGTCTACTATCGATACCTAGGCTTGTCTGACGAAGATTTTGCTATACTCTAGTTAGCATCTTGATAACACTATCATATACGGCTCCTGACCTTTTTGAATTTAGAAGTCGCATTAAAAGAGAGAAAGAAGGGGTGAAGCTGATGGCTGAAGTCTATAATAGATGCTCAGGCTTAATTGACGAAGATTTTGCTATATTCTAATTAGCAGCTTAATAGCATTATAGCATAATGTTTCTCACCCTTTTGTATCTGGACTGTCTTTTTTTTAGCTCGTCCTCCCTCTAGTTCAGGGCTTCCGGCTTCCTTTCTCCTCGTTGGCAACATCAGCGCCTGAATTTGCGTAAATGCCATGCCAGTACTTTGCACGTTTGGTCTTCTCCTCCTCGCTCTTGTACAATCGTTTGGTCTTCTCCTTCTCATGCTCCCGTCCATATAGTGCAATAATACCACTGAACATGACTAAAGCAGTACAAGCTGCAATTCCAGATCTAGGGCTTTTAGCTTCTCTCCAAAATCTGCTGACGGCTTGAGAGATATCTTTGATGGGTAACGGGGAAGCCATGATTTGGGTAGTTGTTAAGCAAGAAGAAGAAAATTCCTTTACTTCAAGCCAAACTGCACATTTGCTTTGTTGCGAAGATGTAAAACAAATTTTGGGGAGGGCTAGGGAGGGGGGTGTTGCTAAAACAACGATATAAAGTGAATGTGGCAGTACTTACACAGGAGAACGCTTAGGCACCTGATTTGAATTGAAAAAGCCCGAACCGAGCTTTGTTGATGCTTGACGAGACATGGTAGACATTCAAAGTAGATTCGGGAAGGAATATTTGGAATCTGATGTTACTGTATGTGAAGAGTTGCAACTTTCCGAGGATGAAGAAGTATACTGTTAAGATAAAAACTATAAGGCTTTGTTTAGACACGTTCGGATATTTTATAGTGGGTCATTTAGCCTTGAGGCTAGCACATTCACCTAGAGACCCTTTTTTATTGTGAAAGCACGCGTCTCAAAGTTTTAAATATCTTCTAGAAACTGCAAATCATATTCTAAATGCCAAAATTTGGTGTCAGACTAGTCTCAGCTCAAAGCCTTCTGACCATCACATTTCTTTATAATATTCGGGGAAATCACTTTACAACAACTTGAAATGCACCTTTAATCATTTTGGTTCCTGCTCCTACCTTATTTCCTCTTTAATCGCACGCATATACATTGTCAACTATCCGCATATGCCCCATATTTCTGCATCCGTACCGATACTCTTGTACACTACTTGTAGGACACGTATGCACAGTAGAGATAATGGAAGTGCTTTATGGGCCAAATATATAATTGAGAGAATGCAGGACTGGAAGAGGGAGACAGATGGGAAGACGGATTTGGCAACAGACGCCACATCGTCCCTGAAGTCAAAAGGAGTTGCAGGTGAGCTACTGGGATTTGAGATAAACCTCAACTTTGACTTGGTCCTTAGGGAGATTTTAGAAAGGTGATAACATGACGCTACTGCTTTGCTTATCTTTTTCATTGCAACAATTGAGCTCGAGATTGATCTTGCAGAACATCGTGAATTCTGGACAACTTGCAGTTCTTGTCACTTTCATCGCGAGGCTTACATGTTGATCTGACAGCTTGTACGACGCATTTTGGCTTGCTTCTGCCAAAAAACCCAGGTCAATCGTCTATAGTTTTTTTTCATATATGATGCTAATTATGTATACTAGATAGGTCGTCTTTGGTTCTAGGATATGAAGAGTTGTGGCACCAACCCCACCACCCGCTACTATATTTAGAAAGCTTCTCCATCACGAAGACTTCCTCTTCTCTAGAGTAGACGATGTATTCAATGCCTCTTTTTTCTCTTAATTGAGGCATCATTCCTCCTTGGTGGCTAGAGGCCTTTGAAAACTATTCTGTCAGGGATTTCCCTCGCCAATGCAGGGAAATGTACTGCAAGTCAATATCTGATCTATTGGGCAAGAATGCTTGATGTACTGTTTCAGTCTCGACCCTCCTTTACTTCAATACTGGTTGATAGTGTTTGCTAGCAGGTGGAGTGTTATGAAAATAGATGCAAATTATACTTGAAGTCAGTTGGCCCAGCCACTCTGTTTTTTCTTCTCTAAGACTGATGGCATACTAATATATAAGGGTGGTGAGTCAGAATTTCAGGCATAAGGACAGAAAATAACAAATGTGACATCGATACTCCAATGCTATTGCAGTGAATAGTTCATTCTTTTGGAGCATTCATCATCAAACTTAATTTAACGAACATCCCGATGCCATTTACTAGAATACCTTCGACTATGCACCCTGCATTGCCACCTTTTGCAATGAGAAGGATTTTCTCCGCATATCTTGGAAGTAGATCGAATATTGACCTCGCGCCAAAGGTTTCAAGATCTTACTCTCTCAAGCATTATGGAACAAATCGGAACGCAAGTCTATGTTCTCCATATGTTATAATTAGACTTTTTTGCCACAGTCAGAGACAAGCTAACGCTGGAGACCAAACAGGGAAACCATTACCATTCCTTTGAGTATGTTACCCTAACTTTGTGCGGCTTCGCGAGGGAATATAGCAGATTATAAACTGAATATCGTTGCACAGAGACGGAAGTTACATCTACTATAATTCCTACGGAAGCATATACTTCAGCGATGGAAAGGGCGATTGGGGTTATTTCCGAATCGACTCGAGCAATACTCTTCAGTCGATTAAAGGGGAAAAGAAAACCAACGACGTGTAGAATAATGGTGTTTTCTTTTAGCGATTGGGATATCTGGAACTGAGGAATGAGGGTATTCCGAAATGAATTTGAATGAAACCGCAGGTCGGTCGTGGCGATTATTCCATTGTAGCAACCAATACAGCTGTTGAAACCATTCATGAGGTATTTGAAATGTATGTCATTTACTGAAAGATCGGGCTACGTAATCTAGATACACCCCCGCTCTAGCAGCTGGCTTGATAATACAACAACCGGCAATATTGCTCAATCTTTTCACACTCAAGACAGGGAGGGATATGACCGTGATGGGTATGTGACTTTGCTGAAGCTGGGAGTACTGTAGAAGATGTGTTTTTAATTTTGCCTAAACTCTGGGAGCTAGATGATTGGGTTAGACTAAACCGAAAAGTTCTAAAAGATGCATTGTGTCTGTCTCTGAAGTTGAAAGTTTCCCGCGTACAATACTACATGAGGTGTTAATTATATATAATGCCTTCCTACCCCCTCAAATATGTGGGTTATCATTAGGTTTAGATGTTGTAATTAGAGTAGAAAAACTCCCTCGGTATTTCCAGCAAACCATCAGCGTTTCAAGTGTTCTATAAGGTCTCAAAGTCCACAACAAAAAAGCCCATTCCCAGGATAGTTGTGGTTTGTTGAAGTATTGCCATAATTGCTGCGACAATATGGATTTTCACATAACAAATGTCCAATTAAAGCTATACCCGCTACATAACTATGTCCATAGCCTCTAAAGAGCTAACAGCAACATTGTGGAATTCATTGCTAACTCCACTCATATGCTTGATGGTTTGCCACCTTATTCTCCAGTGTACCCATCGTTCTACTGAAAGCTTGAGAATGTCATGCTCCCATAACGGTGTTCCTATAATGTTGGTCCTATCAAGCCCCTCAACTGAGTCCTCTGCCTGACACCTCTCAAACAACTCCCGAGGACACAAAATAAATAACTGGGCAGCCGCAATCGTGTCGAGCTTAGATTCTGGATCTTCCAACGTATGGTCAATGTCAAGGGCCCTGACAATACTTGTAGCGCTTCGACGAATGAAGAATGCATCTGCCAAAACAGGATCCCGAGTAGCCATCAAACGAGCACTGTAGGCAGTGACATGTGGCCATGTTGCAGGACCAGGTATCTGCTCTTCATCTTCCGGCCATAGATTACGGACCTCGTAATCTAAGTTTCAAAATTAGCTACATATGAAATGGTTGGAAGGTAAGATACTATTTATTGAATCCGCCCACTTGTTTACCCATCCTTCTAATTTTGACCAGGTATGTTCGGTACAGAAGTTGTTAAATCCCTCTCCAGGAACAGTTCCGAGTGGTTCTAATACCCGAATCGTCTGCAAGAGGTCCACGATCTGTGGTTGCAACAGCGGGAGGTGAACTGCAATCTCATTTATGAAGTACCATAAGAAGGATTTGCGGGTTTTCATTGTCATCATCGATGGGGATTGGGTAGTCCTGAGAGTAAGAGACGAAGCAGCCACGTTCACTGGAAGGTCGCCTGAAAGAAAGGCAATCATGTTGTTGATTTCAGTTTGGGTTGGGGTCTGGTCTGATTGCCCATCGTAAACCTCGATAGTGGCAAAGTAAGCTTGAATAATTGAGGGCATAGTTATGGGGTTCTGGTAAAGGTAAGTAATATTTAGATAGCGTAGCTATTAATTTGTTCCATGAAGGGGTTCTGTATGGTGGGATATAATGCATTTATGTTTATTCTTGTTAAATGCAAATAGGAGCCTGGCCAGCGAAGACTCCCAATCAGTCATAGCTGATAGATGGCTACCGGCATCCTGCATCACGGATCCCGCACAAATGTGGACCACTGCGCTTCTTCGCTTAAATATTGCGTATTTCGACTGCAAACATGTACTCTTTGATGCATCCGTTAACTGTCTGAAGTGTGTACCGGAAGCCATGAACCGTGAACCATGAATCGTGAATCGTGAGTCGCGGGCCGTGAACCGGACAGCTTGATCATTGGAAGATTCTGAAACTCATGACAGTGCATGTGAACTAATTTGAGATTAGCTTATCACATAGATCATAGGTAAAGATATTGAATGGGACGGTTTGGATGATACTTGGATAATCGCCTTGTGTTGATCTAATAACAAAGCCGTGTACCTTGTTTTCATCGGGCAAGACGGTGGTATGGGGAAGTCACTATAAGTCAATGGATCAAGATAATCTCTGAGGAGTAGCTCTTTTAAGGGCCCTCAAAAGGGTTGTTGTGGTATTGATAAGCGTCAACAATTGCTTTGTTGACTGTAGCTCTGTCTTAGGAAATCTATTGAAGACTGATTTAATAAGGATTCAGGTATCTTGATGTGTAGATTGCATTTACTCAGACTGTGAATCAGCTTGAGTAACAGTACTCAGTCCCATTGCACCGCGGCCAGTATTTCCATTTACACTGAGAAGTATGGTATGAATATTAGATTCATTGATATCGCCATCCGCTACCATCTATAAGCCTTCCTGGTCTTTGGCACAAACGCTAGTTCATCAAATTGATAGGCATAGCAGAATTTGGTATCCACAAATTCTGATTTTGGTAATTTTTAACATCATGGGAATCGCTCCCATCTAACAGGAACTGGAGATGAATAATTTAAGATATACACAGAACAAGAATTCTGTTCCACTGCTTCGTTCCGAGACAATTCTTGCCAAATTAAAACTGCAATGTGCATCCGGTGACAAAGGGATGAAGGAGAGGTTTACTTAGTGTCAAAAGCTCGTCGAGGAGCTCAAGGTGGGTGGTGGAGGTCATCATGAGCCATCTTGCTAAAGTGATACCAATAACGCGTATCGTACGTTCGTTTTCGAAATTTCTAATTTTACAAATATAGTCAACATAGAAATAGGGAAAAGTCACCAGACCGTTTCTAAATCTGATTCTTGACAGTAGATTTAAATCTTACTATCTTAGTTTAATTACCTGCTGAAGAGATAGAAGAGTCAAGAGGAGAGTCAAGAAAAGACATCAAGGATACCACAGAATTGGAATAGCCAGTAAGATTCTCTTCTGGTCTACTATTACATCCTTGAAGGATATTTCTATGATCTACAGTGTATGAGGCTAAATTTAATCAAGGGAAGAGCCTGTTTGGCGTGCGAGGGAAGTCGGCCACCATTTGCACGTTGGGAAGGTTCAAGTACCAAGCCACGATTCTGTCGAGTCTAATACGAAGTTAGTATTCTATGAGGGAATTGGGAAAATCCTTTGCAATTCGCGAAAGACTTCAACTTACCCAATACCACCGCCTCCGTGTGGTGGACAGCCAACACTTTTGAAGACATCGACATATTCCTTTAGACCAGGGTCGGTTGGGTTGGTGCCTTTGTTTCGCATTGAAGCCTCGAGCTCCGCTGGCTTATGAAACCGCTGGCCTAGCACTGAGTTAGAATCACGTTCAGAAATGGGCTAATGATTATAAACTCACCTCCGGAAAGAATTTCCTGGCCTCTCATGAAGAAGTCATAAGCATTGGTTACCTTAGGGTTTGCGGGATCGGTATATGCATAGAATGGTCTTGCGGTTGTAGGGAATTTGTCAAGAACATAGAAGTCAGTGTTGTACTTCTTGCGAATCAAAGCCCCTAAGGCCTTTTCCTGTGGCGTCGACATATCCTCGTCGTCGCTAACATTTGCATACTCTGGAGGCCCTTCCTCACGCAAGAGCTTTTGTCCTTCGGCGAAGGTTAGGATCAGTTCTTTTCCTGGTTCTGGAAGAAGGAACTCTTCCGAAGGATAGATCTTTCGGATATAATCAATTTCTGCTCTGCACCTTTCGGTAAGAGTCTTGAAAACGTGTAGAAGCATTCCCTGAAGCATCATGATAACTTCGGTATATGACTCATCGATTTCCATTTCCATATCGAGGCCAATGAACTAAAAATGATTGGTAAGTTTGGTGCACAGAAATCTTAGATAGTGACTATACCTCAGTCATGTGTCTTGGGGTATTGGCATTCTCTGCTCTGAAAACAGGCGAAACGCAATAAACCCTGCGCTCCCCCCCAGCAATCTTCATTTGCTTGTAGAATTGAGGAGACTGGGCAAGGAAGCCTTTAGTTTCAAAATAAGGCATGCCAAATACGTTGGCACCTCCCTCGGAAGCAGCTCCGATAAGCGCAGGTGGATGAAACAGTACGAAATCATTCTCTTCCATATAGTTTCTAAATGCAATCTCAACTGTGCGGCGGACTTTACTGATTGACTTTTGAGTGTTAGTGGATTTCAATCACTCATCGGGTTCTGCCAGCATACCTTATTGAGTGTAGCGCGGAATTTTATAGCAGGAGTATCCAGGAGATTAGAAAATCCAACGATTGGGCCAGTAGGCTCGGTATTGTCGGATGTCTCTCCACTACCAGACTGGTATACTTGTCAGTATTCTGGATCTAAAGCGGGTAATTCATTGGACCTTACGGTAGCTTTGTTTGCTGCGTCAAAAGTGATGCTCAGCTGCGTTGGTGCAGTTGCCCCCAAATACACCTTTTGTACCTGCAACTCAAACCCACTGATAGAAGCACTCTTGACCGGCTCAACAGGTATTTTCACAATTGCCTATCCTCCAAAGTCAGTATACCGTGCGCTTCTGACAGCAATTGAGCAAAGTAAAGCTCCAGAAAGCGTACCTGTACATCAATCCAACTTTCTAAACTCAAGCTTCCAATCCATTTAACCATTGGCCGACTAACCACAGCCTCGCCCTCGGCATTCTCAACCACAATCGCCTGTATAGTTTGAATATCTGCTCCAAACGACCCCGAAGCTCTCAGTTCCAAGAACACCATCTTAGCACCCTGTTTTCTCGATTGTTGCAAGAAGCCTCGGAACTTAATGCTCTTGCCCACATGCTCTTCCGTCAAATCCTTCAATGCTATCGAAAGGCCCTCGAGTTTGGAAGAGCTGGAAGCTTCGCCATAGTTGTCTTTGGCAACATCTTCTCCAGCACTGGCAGCGCCGGAAGCTTGGGCGGCAGCTTCGCGCTCTGCGGCCTTTCTCAATTTCTCGGCTTCCTTTTTGGCTTTTGCTTCCGCCTTCTTTTTTCCTTTCTTGCTCTCCCCGCCCTCACCCTCTGCTGCGGGGTTGTCGGCTGGAGGTGGGTTCAGCGTCAGTTCTTTGGTTTCTTCCGCCATCTTGTATGTTTGTTGTATGTTCGTAGTCAGCGTGCGGGTGGAACAGGGTGTGGTGTGGTTTATATATCTGCACTGGCGTTGACTCAGTGTGGTGTGTGGGGTGACACACGCCGATAGATCTGGTGGGTAAACTTTATGGCAAGGCTGAAATTCGCTTATTGCCGCTTGGCATCTACCCCGCCTCCTGAATCTCTCCCCTTAATGTAAACAAACAGAACCGAATCTCGTCTTGGGCTCTGAAGTCACCCAAAAACCGTATACTTACAACGTCACCCCAAATTTCAGATAATTTGAGGTGCGAAGCTAAGAAGTAAGCAATAGTACAAGTTCATAGCTTGACCTTTTACGCAGGGTACTGTATTCCGCTCCACGATCTGAAAGAGTCGACGTCAACCAAGCTGATTCCCTAGCTAAAAGGTAAAATGCTAAACTGAATTGACCAACGAACAAGCCCGCATAATTCGCTCTGATTTATTTACAAATAAAATGTAGCCACTATTACAACCCGACATTATATAGTCTATCTGGATAGAACAAAACCCTATAAATCAAGAGGTTTACCCGCAAGGATAATATCTCGTAATCAGAGTTTGATATCAAGTCAGAGCTTCCGTTGTGGAAAAATGTAGTGTACTATTCATTAATACGGAACTATTGCCACTGCGCTATAATAACTTCCCATATCCAGCAAAACCAACCTTCGAATGACCCATGTGAGAACCCATTCTCACCTCCCAAACGCCTACCTGATCGCAAAACACCCCATGCAAGACTCTCGAAGACGCTTCAACTATCCATGCAAAGTACCGCTCACCACCAAGAATCTCTCATTCTCGAGGTCAGATCTTTCATTTGTATTCCTCTCTTATACTGCCAACCACAAAGGTATATTAAATAGAATTTATGATCAATAGTCTAGAACCATTCCATTGGTACCCTTGCTCTCCTGGCATGTGAAAAGGTTAATATGGTTGTCGCCTCTGGCCGCGCAAGCTAACATCATGCGATGTGGATGGAAAGCTGTTGCTGAGATAGGCGCTTGGCGGGCTTGGTGGAGGAAACTTGAATATGGCTCTACTTTTGAGAGTTGTACGCCGTCAAAGTTGAAAACTTTGACTGCGTGGTTACCCGTTCCACTGTGACATGTTAGCTTCCGGGCTTCCTTTTGAATGGAAAAAACTTACACTGCAAACACTGGAAGGTGCTCGTGTGTGCTCGCTGTACGGAGCGTATCGTTTGTAGTCTTGAATACGCGTAATGGTTTATCCATGCGGATATCCCATAACTTAACTGTCCCGTTGCGACTCGCAGAAGAAAGCTCTCGTTGTCCCCCACGCTGCATATGCACACTCTTAACCCATACTCTACTGACATCGTCCTTCCACTTCTTGACCATGGCCTCTGCAGGACGATTGCGAGAATCAAAAACCCGGATTGCTCCATCGCCAAACCCAGCTACGAAGACGTTACCAGTCATTTGATCAGAGGTAAGTGATGTCACACATGATCCTGACCGAGCATTGATATCGACCAGGCAAAGCTCTGGGGCGGCAGCCCAAACTCGGATAACCTTGACATCTCCAGCTACTAGTAGCTTGCCTGAAACTTGTTGCCAATCAAAAACCATTCCGGAATTGACATTGCTAGGGACGAGATGGGTTAATGCCCTCCACGCTGATGCAACCTCGACTTTCTTGTCAGAATCATAATTTCTGTAAATTCTGATGACTCCATCGGATGATCCGGTCAATAGGAAAGCTTGGTCATCTTCATTGATGAACTGGAGATCGCTAATTTTGGAGCCTTCTGGATTACCGTTGGAGAAACGACTTAGCCGATCTTGTGTCTTCCAGTCCCATATACAAATCGTGTCACGATCATCAGAAACAGCAAGATGATCCTCGAATTGATGCAGCGTCATTTTGGATGGCTGACTTCGGTTATCAAAGAATCCTACTGAATTATTCCATTTGCCAACTGCGGCAATTTCCTTCTGTGGTTGGGTCTCTCGTAAAATTGCCTCATTCCGTGATCTTCTCCAAAGACGTTCGTTGTAATCAGTACTACCTGGCTCTTCAGCTTCGTTGGGCTTCATTTGTGGCTCACGGAAGTATTCCACCGACCAATCAAGGAACGTACTCTCCAAAGGAATTTTGGGAGGCGATGACAATGACCGAGGCTTAAAGCCACCTGACACGGGCTCAGGCGCAGCATGATATATACCTGGCGTTGCTGCTGTATCATTTTGTTCTGGAGGAGGAGCACTGAACTCTGCTGGTAGTCGCGGCCGATGGGGCAATTGACTCCGTGGTAGACCTGGAGAAACCGGATGATTTTTGCCAATTGAGTTTTGTGGGGAAGTGTCGGCACTAGCGGTCCCAAATGGCAGTGAAAACAGATAGCTAGTGGTTCTCTTTAGTAAGCCTGGGTTTGGAGCCACTGAGGACGTATCCTGACGAGCAGGAGTGCTTGGCCGCTGATCTGGGGGCTGGGCTGATGCTGCCACTTTCGCAGCATGACTGTTGATATCATCTATTATGATTTGAGCATAAGGACCTATAGGAGCTTGTAACATAGAGGCGTGCAAGGCATCTATTATAATGGTTGCATTGCGTTGTACTTCAGGGTGGGGGTCTGAAGTCATGATGTAGACGTGCTTCCACACAGCGGCATAGATAGAGTTGTGCGCAATGCCATGAACAGAAGGCTTGATGGCTCCATCCTGGTCACGATGTTCCATACGAGCATAATGAAGTCCCATCTTGTGATCATTTCCATCCTCTGCGGGTGGGTGCTGACGGTATTCGCGTTCCTCCTGTAGCTGCTCGTAGGCTGCTACCCAGAATCTACTTTCGTATCGATAGACGAATTTTGAGAAGTAAACTAGAAGTTCTTTGCGTACCATGGCATTTCCATCATAAGCTAACTCGATCACTGTCCACGAAATCATTTCTTCAATTCGTGCTACCTCATCAGTAAGGTCAGGGATACCCAGGAAGGTGGTCATCGCATAGAGCATAGCGGCTCTAACTTCACAGCAAACATCTCGGACCAATGTAACAAGTTTAGCTGGTGCATGTTCTCTGATACCTCTCCACTTCGCTTCTGGTAGATCGTTCCACAACTGGCTAATACATAAACAAGCCCATTGACGTAGCAATGGGTTCTCTGCATTTTGGAGATGTGTCAAGCAATAGGTCATTATGTCGGTCTGATTACACACATTCTGGCCCTGTCTATATTTGTTACAGAGCTGGGCTAAAATAAAAGCACACATAGCCTTATGCTCCAAACTATCGACGACTGGTAACCCTTCGTTTGGTTTCAAAATACTTGAAAAGTAATTGTAGCCACTGTCCTTCAGAAGATCCTGTTGGCAGCTCAAATCGACAGCAAGGACGCGTGTCCAGATGAAGACCATGACAGGTTTTAATTCGGCAGCGGCAGATTGCAATAGTTTTAGAACATATGGGAAAATACCGATACTCAAAGCAAGATTTACAGCCCAAGGTCCCATATCGAGGAACTTTCCTAGCAGTATTAAAGCTCGAACTCTATGCTGCTGACTAAGTAATACCTGAAGAACAACTGGGAGCTGATCAGGCGCTCTATGAGTGACAGCCCCTTGTGTCAAGTATACTTCGAATGCTGTGAGTTGTTCTGTAAAGAAGCTCGAGTTTTGAAACTCGTAGTCAGGGCGTAGACCGGATTCTTTCTCCTCTAGCATAGGTAATTGAGAAAGTGCCATCTCCACAGCTAAGTCCCAACTTTCCCATAATGGATGCTGATGGGTATCAGGGAGCTTTGGATGGGATTGTGGGTGACATCCATATGCTGACATGATTCTTTGTGAGAGTAGAAAGTTTCTGAATAAAGCAGCAACCATTAGATCCTGCCGAAAGAACTTACGAAACAAAGTGCGAGGAAGTGTGGTCCACGCGATAGTGTCTGTAATAGCTGTAAAGATCCAGTTCAGTTCTCCCAATGGGGTTCTTCGCTCTTGTAGTCTTCCTGGTAGTTTCTTGGCTCGTTCTGGGGTGATCTGCGATGGAAGTGGGTTCTGTAGCACGAAGAACCAAAGTGCCATCTCAATCGGTGTTGTGAGGCATGCTGTGAATACGTCCGCGGGCAATAGGGGATTGGTTGGGAGATTTTCCTTGACGCCACATGCCGCTAAGTGGATATAAGGTTGATAATTTACAACAGGATAGCTGGGGTCTAGTTCTGCTGTTTTGGCTTCTTCCTCCTCGTGCTTGTCGGCCATGCGTTGGAAATTCGTTAGAATATTACCAGCATCAGAACAATCCCAAACATAAAAAGTTGGCGCTTGCAGCCAAGTCTGGAGGTCGTACAACGACACCGGAATATACTGTGTATAGTTCTTGTTGAATACCCATATCTCTCCCGATGCTGTGGGCTTTGGAACGCCATGACCGTTATAATGGAAAAGAACACGCTCTTCCTTTGCATTTCGTCTGAGGGACACACAAAACTTCTTTGTCTCTTCAACGGATGGATCAAGATATTGCTTGTAGCGTGTACGTATTGCTAGGGTCTCATATTGCGCTTGCAAGGACTTTCCAATTGTCTCTAGAGCCTTTTGTACAGGAGGTTGAGTCGGATCTTGCCAGGCCTCTAACTTCGAGCCTGGTGCGGTCTTTAACTGATCTGGTGGCTCTACACCAATATTCAGACATATCGCAAGTGCTGCCGATACAGTCTTTAGTCGATCTTTCATCCGCCAATCTTGTAATTCATAACTTAGTTCTTTGGGGTTTCCCGTGGTTTCGTGCCGTTTATCTGTAAAGTACATGTACCAATTCTGTAGTTGCTTGTTAGTCATTGATGTGAAGAAAATTGATGTATTGTTGCTATGGTGAGTGTTCTGAAAGCCGTGGAGCTCAAAGGCCTCACAGCCTGCTTATCCTGTTGAAAAGGACCCTCCATTTTCAAAGAATATGTCTCCAAAAAGGCTAGACTGGTAAGGATGTGACATGACAGCATGCGCCCCGTGGAGAGGAACTGTCGCAATAGCAAAAGCCACACGCTTTCTGCTACAAAAGAAAGAGCAACCTACATTTGCCAACTGAGATACGTATTCCTCGGATGCGTAGTGATCCTCAAAACCATGGCGCGCTCCCCAATCCTGTATATCTTCTTCTGGCTGTGTCTCTTGTTCTTCACCTCGAGGTCCATAGTCGCTCTTAGATCGTTGCAGTAATGGTTTTGGTCTGCGCTTTGGTCGTTCTCTTTCCGAGTCGTCTTGGGAAGAGTCAGCTGCAGAGATAGGTCGGGTTTGCAAAGACAAGCGCAGATCTCTTGCGGCCTCGCCATTTACCGAATTACTATTCCCATTTACAACCTGCACCGGGTCGTTGCTAACTGCAGGCCGCGGGCTCATGACTGCAGAACTGACATTAAGCCCAGCAGGGTCCTGCCTTGGTGCTTGACCCATAGCAGGAGATGCCGTAAAACTTTGCGGTCGAGATTGGTGCGCAGAAGCTCCGTTGGACGAGTGCGGCGATGCACGAGAACTGTATTGTTGGCGGTGAGCGCCGTTTTGCTGGAGTGAGATGGCGGTCATGGTCGCCCCTCTCACAGCTTGGAGTTTATCATATGATATGGTGATGGTAGGGTTGAATTAAGATGTGACTTGAGACGCTCGAGTCGAGTGGATGGAGCGTGGGAACGCGTGAAGGTGACACTCTGGAGTTTGTTCAGCTTGGATTAGGCAAACACCCGGGATATTAATCTGTATATAAGTACATACATAAAAGCAGAAGATGAACACGATGAAGAATGAAATTGCAGAAGTCTCCTCTCAATGGCAAATATAAAGAGAGTATCTGGACAGGATGAGTCCGCCCTTCACCAAAGAACTTGACGATACGCCCCGAGGTTAGCTACATTCGACCTCATATGCGGCCGCTTGAGCCTCAAGCCCCACCATTACCGCCAAGAGCGATGGCCCTCTATTCGCCGTTTACATGAGGGCGATCGATAATAGAGATATATCGTGAGTGAATTCTCGTAGAACCATGCTGCAAATAAAGGCATCTGGTGCCTTTTGAGACGCACTTGCTCTTGGTTTTGAACATCCAGCCATCTCTTTACTCGATACAACAGCGTTTGTGCCATTTGACCTCGCTACCTCCTGAGGAGTGCAATTTTACTTGGAAAACAATTCGCAGTCCGTCTTACATCTCGCCATATCATCGTTCTCGAAGACTGAGACTGTATTGAGTCCTCACCAATACACTAAATAGAAATGTTCCTATTGGAGCCGTTTTCATTCGAGAAACCAGCCAACTCCTTTTCATGTATCCAAGCTTCTGGACATTAAGCTCAAGGTTTACACGCTAATATGACTTAGTTCTCCATTCTGAACCCAAAAAGCACTTCACAGCCAATCCGTGATAAACGACTTGCCTGTATCATATCACGGAATCGGACTGTACGTCCAGGAATCAATTGTACCACTGAAGATGCGCTGAAGATCTGGTCACACAGATATGTAGTAGCTCGCTGGCTTCATCAACCGGCACCAGGCAAGTTGAAGAGTACAGAAGAGTAGCTCTCAGCTCTCATACTCCAAGGATGATTACATCTAATGACAGACTGGAGAGGAGACGAAGCAAGACGAGAAGTATTAGCTGTATTGGAAAATGCAAGCACCCTCAGACCTTTTCTGACCCACAGAGAGTGTTGTAAGCCAGCAGCAAGGCAGAGAGAGGGTACCATTCTCATCCCTGGGCAAATCGTCTGAACCAGCCACGGCCGACCTACATAACGTATCGCTGGAATCTATTCTAGGCATTTTCCATGCAACGCAGCAGGAGGTGGTGCTTGGTGCTTGGTGGACGATGATGTGAGACACATGGACAGATGCTTGGCTGGTGTCGGTGTCTGGTTGCTTTTTTGCCTGTCTCTGCCAGTCATCTGTAACACAACTCTAATTTCAAGCTTGCCGCAGAATCTGATGTCCTGTACATACCATTTCCACAAGAAAGTATACGCTGGTCTTAGGAGTCTTGGGAGCCTTGGGAGAGGGTTGCTCATCTCAGAAATGAAGAAGCCTTTGTGTTGTAAAGCATCAAGCTATGCAGAGGTGATGCTCCGGTTCCAACTCTGACTGAACATGTTCTGCACCTACCATTCTTTTACTTGATTCACTTGATTCACCGTGGCCAGACAGTAATGATTCGCATGAAACACAACCTCTGGCCACGATTGGATGATGACGAAGATGCGTATGTTCCTCCTGTAATAATTGTAATTGGGATTCAGGGGTATTTGTATTTGGTTAGCCCCAATATCCTGAATGGGAGCAGCATTTGCAGGATGAATGTACTTTGGCTGTTCAAACCCAAGGCATGGTACGAACCAAAACCTACCTTATATTTATTTTTCACATGTTATGCTATCGTCGGCATTTATCAAGCATCCATCGTAGTAATATTGTCTAATGATTATTCTCCTCCTCACAGCATACCGTGTTGACTGACGCTTGAGCCGCCCGCCCCCTTGAACCAAGCAGCGCAATCGCCGAAATAAATTTTGGATCGCCCAAATCAAAGCACAACTCCACTCCACATGCTGACCCAGGAGTAACGGACGACTTGTCTACCACGCTCACTACTTTCACATCCAAGCAAATCCAGGTGCTCCGCTTGCAATTTTCGCTCTGTTTGATCAGTAGCCTGTCTCTTGATAGCCTAGTCTCTGCAACCTAACTTCAACCTCTCCCTTGGTGGTGCGCTCGGAAAAAGGATCATCGTCCCCAGCCATTTCCCGTCCCGGACCCCAACTTCGCTGGCAACAACGAGGGAAACACAGACATTGCAAATTCAACAAATCGCATCATTGCCTGAAGCCGTACACAATTAAAGGGGTGTCGGTATAGTGTGAGGGATTGCCCGCCGCGCATGGCACGATGGCATTTCTCTTTAAGAGCAAGAAGAATGCCGACAAAGCACAAGCAGCCAAAGATGGAGGAGTCGGATCAGCCGCCTCATTAGCAGCGCAGAGCCAGAATGGACGGGGAGCGCAGACCGAGAAGGGTGCAGTGCAACAATCGACGCCTTCGGGCAGCGTGAACAACTCGATGAATTCGTTGCAGGGAGGTGGTACTGCGACGCCGAGCCCAGATCAATTGAATGGGAGAAGAGGACCTAGTGTCGACCAGGCGCAAGATGTGAGTACTCGAACTTCACGTTAAATGGCTTGCGCAACTTGCAGAAAGTGACCTGCACAACTGTATGCTAATATTCTAATGTAGATGCGGAATGGTGCAGTTCAGCCTGCTAATACGAATCCAAATGCCTCCCTGTATCCATGGTCTCAACGACGAATGACCTATACGACCGCCCACCCTAGCCCCTTTCCTCGATATGGTGCTGCTGTTAATTCTGTGGCGTCGAAAGAGGGTGATATTTATTTGATGGGAGGTCTGATAAACAGTTCGACGGTCAAAGGAGACTTATGGATGGTGGAAGCAGGAGGAAATATGGCATGTTACCCACTTGCAACCACTGCTGAAGGACCAGGACCACGAGTCGGCCACGCAAGCTTGCTAGTTGGAAATGCATTCATTGTCTACGGAGGAGATACCAAAATGGAGGATTCTGATGTTCTGGACGAGACTTTATACCTCTTAAATACTTGTAGGTTGAATTACTTTATGGCTCAAGGTACATTACTAATGAAGATAGCTACACGGCAATGGTCAAGGGCTGTGCCTGCAGGACCTCGACCTTCTGGACGGTATGGGCATTCATTGAATATCCTCGGATCTAAAATTTATGTTTTTGGAGGTCAAGTGGAAGGCTATTTCATGAACGACTTGGTCGCATTCGACCTTAATCAACTTCAAGTGCCTACAAACAGATGGGAGTTCTTGATAAGAAATACAGAAGAAGGTGGGCCACCGATTGGAGAAGTTCCTCCTGCACGCACCAATCACTCTGTTGTGACATACAATGAGAAATTATATCTGTGAGTACTTTCTATCAAGCAAAGCCACAATTTTACTGATATCAGCTAGTTTTGGAGGAACTAATGGTTTCCAATGGTTTAATGATGTATGGTGCTACGATCCTATGACAAACTCATGGGAGTCGCTCGACTGCATTGGATACATTCCTGCACCACGAGAAGGTCATGCAGCCGCCATTGTAGAAGACGTAATGTATATATTCGGAGGGCGAACTGATGAGGGGGCAGACCTAGGAGATTTGGCAGCTTTTAGAATAACCTCAAGGCGGTGGTACACCTTTCAGAACATGGGGCCGTCACCCTCTCCGCGATCAGGGCATAGCATGACCGCTTATGGAAAGCAAGTGGTCGTCTTAGCTGGAGAGCCAAGTACGGCTACAAGAGAAGCTTCTGATCTTGCGATCGTCTATCTTTTAGATACGAGCAAAATTCGATATCCAAACGACCAGCAAACGCAACAGTCCGCCGATCGCATCCCCGGTGCGAGGAGGCCAAGCGGCGGAGAAAAGGCTGGCATGGGGCAACTACGTGGTCCGGTAGCCAGAGATGGGTCACAGGCACCCGACCAGAAGCGTCTAAATGGTCCACCAGGCCGCGAAAGTACTATGGGTCAAGGCCCTTACGGACGAGGTGCTGGTCAACCGGGAGTCAATGGCAACGATAGTAATGGTGTAGCACCTGGTTCAGCCCAGCCACAGGGTCCGCAGGCTGGATCTAAGTTACCAAGAGCGTCAATGGCCCAATCACCTCCTGGTCCTCCTCCTCAGCAAGCTGCGCCAACTCCACGCACCAATGGAGCTGGTATAGTTCCTACTGGGCGTGGGAAATCGCAATCTCAAGCAGAGCGTGTTCTTGGACCTGCAATTGACACCAACGCTCTCAATCGTCCACTGGAGAGTGTTTCGACGGGCCCAAGCCATGGTCGAGACATGTCCCCTGCTCCCAAAGAGTCTAGTCCACAGGCGCGGGAAAGCCCAGCTACAAATGGTAGACGAACTCCAACTCAAGCACAGCAAAGTACAAAATCAGCTTCTTCTCCTATTATTCCTTCATCCCATAGCACACCTCAGATTAGTGTTCCCCGACCTGGCTCGAGGACCAAATCAAGCCGCCAACAGGGTTCAATCGACAGTACAGCAGAATCCCCATTGCGAATCATCACAAACCGTACAACCTCCCCGCCACCACCTTCTAGGTCGAACAGTAACCCACTAGCACGAAAAGGCTCAGCACGAAACTCACAAACTGTTTCATTACTTAAGGAACTAGATGCTGCCAAAAATCGGAATGCTTGGTATGCTTCCGAGCTTGAACTTGCACGGAAAGCTGGCTACCAGCCAAATCCATCTAGCAGCCCAATGCTGGATCAGAGAGCTGCCGAGTCCTTCGATGATGAAGATAAGCCTCTGATTGAAGCATTGCTTTCGATGAAGACCGAGCTTTCTAACGTCCAAGGTTCAATCGATCAGCAGGCTATCTTAGCTGCAAAGAAAATTGCTGAGGTCGAGAAACAAAGGGATTCCGCTATTCGCGAGGCAGTGTATGCTAAGGCGAAACTCGCTGCGCACAGTGGGAGCCAAAGTAGTACACCTCAGCCAGAAAGTGAATCTCGCGAGCTGGGAACTATAGCATCCGATCGATCAACGGATATTAGCAGGAAGTTAGCTGCAGCATTAGCAGTTCAACGAGAACTCAAAGCTAAGGTTGATATGCTGCATTCTGAGGTTGATGCGGAAAAACGGGCGAGGAAGCTTGCTGAAGATACGTCCAATTCTGCGCAGACTCGAATGGCAGACTTAGAGGCATACAAACAGAAAAACTCTTCGGAAGTTGAACGCTTGAAGGCTGATTTGCATGAACTTGAAGTGAAATCTCGAGAGGAAGCGGTTGTTTGCGCCGAGGCTGTAGCGACCGCAAAATTGATTCAGGCCGACCGCGATGAGCTGGAAGCCCGTTATCAAGAAAGCTTGGACTCCACAAAGGACCAGAGTGATACATTTAGTTCTCTTCGGGAGGCGATTGCATCCTCGACCGAGATGAGGAGTTTGCTTGAGCGTAAACTCGACGAGGAGCGCACTCATAGGGAGAAGATTGAAAACAAGCTTAGCAAACTCAAGGCCGAGCACGAAACTCGCTCTGCGGAGCTTGATACCGCTACTCGCCGACTACGTGATGCCGAGGAACTTGCAGAGCAACACGCCAATGAGGCTCGAACTCACAAGAAGTCTGTTCTATCTGGTCTAGACAAAATGGTTACACGTGATATCAGCTCTAAGGGATCCTTCAAGGATGATCGTGTCAATGCCCTTCAAGATCAGGTCAAAGCTGCTAATGCTTTAGTGAAAAAATACCAAGCAGCAGCAGATACAGCTTCAGACAAGCTGCGCAGTGCTGAGGAACGTATTGCAGGCCTAGAGGCTTATCAAGAGCAGGCAAGCAGAGAAGGCATGTCGATCCGGAAGCAACTACAGTCAACAATGCGCGAGGTTCAAACTCTTCAAGCCGCAAACTCGGACATGCAATACCAGATTGCAAATCAACAACTAGAGACAAACGCTGTTAACGTTCAGCACAATACGCTGAAAGATCTTCTCGGTGAGCGAGGGATCAGCCCTAGTTCGGCGTCTCGAACACGCGGTATGGGGTCTCCATTGTCGGGCTCTAATACTCCAGACCCAGCACGTCTGCGTGAGTTAGAACAGCAGCTTTCTGCAAGTCAACAAGCCCACGAAGAGACCAAGTCGGTTTACGAAACTCGAGAACAGGAAGCTGAAGCCGTCTACCGTGAGAAACTAGCTCAGCTCGAAAATGATTATCAATCTGCGGTTCATTATGTGAAAGGAACTGAAAAAATGCTCAAGAGGATGAAGGACGAATTGGCAAAGTACAAGTCCGACAACACACGCTTGAAGGAACAGATTGTGGAAGCAGACGAAAAGACATCAGCACGAGAGGCACCTGCCAGCTGGGAGGAAGAGCGATCTGGTCTCAACAGCCAGATTGTAACGCTGCAAGGCAGCCTCAAGACAACTGTTTCGCAGCTCGAGCAGCAAATGGCGCAGGTACATAAGGAACTAGCATCTGCAACTCAAGAGCGGGATCAGCTGAAGCAGAACCATGAGTCCACTAAACAACAACTCACCACCGCCACGGAACAAGCGAAAGAAGACTTAGCTCAGTTGCAGCAGGAGAACACACTTCTTGAAAGACGAGCAGAAGATGCAGAGCAGAAGGTCACTATGCTCTTGGACCAGATGGTAAACTCAGTCGACAATGCCCGTCGGCAATCTCAGCGCGTTGAAATCCCATCTAGCGGCGTTACGCACCAGCGTAGCCTATCTGGGGCAGAATCCATGTCCGAGACTTCTCTCTACGGCGACGGTGGAAACCGCAACTCTCTAGCTTTGGATAGTTTAGCCAATGAGCTGGAAACGTTACGCTCTCATTGGGAGACAACAAACAAAAACTACCGTCTCAGCAATGCCTTTGACTTCGAAGATAGACCAGTTGAGCGAAGTCCTCTTGCCGAAGAAAGCAAAGGCTCGGAGCTTAGCAACAGCCTTGCAGACTGGAGGAAGCGTCTAGATCAGGAAGAAGAGGTCGCTCGTAGCAGAAAGGGAGGCGACATGAACCCTGGCGGTCTCGGCCTAGGCTTGAACAGTCCTACCGGCAAAAGAGAGATGAGTCCTAGTGGGAAAGATGTCGCGGCCGGAGGAAGCCAAGTTAACGTCCTCTGATCGCGTGGGACCTTTTAATCCAACACGTTACGATATGATATTTTTATGACACAAACGAGGATGAATCGAAGCGACCGAGTTCATGATCTCATTACAGGCGAATCTATTCTTGAATTTGATTTGAGTTTTGTGGGAACAGGCGTTGCGTTTGGATCATAAGCCTTTCTTTTGTTGCCGATTGTTTTATTCTTACCATACGGACATTATCGCTGGCCGGTTTCTACTTCTTGATTTGTGTGTGTTTGTCTTTATTTACAAGAATGGAAGCGCGGACAGGATTGAATGACTTTGAGCAGTACGTATATGCGATGATGAACGGAATCAGACAGCGCCAGCTACACAGCGAGGAAAGTACACGCTACATTGCAAATAGGGGAGCAGCTAAGGGAAAGGGGTTTTTCGTTTCCAGTCACTCGCTGTAAAAATTGGATGGACGCGGGGAAAGAAAGAATAATGTACAATAAGGGTGTTGCATGTTCCAACGTGTTCTCTCCGTAGGTAGACATATGGCATGTATAGGGTTGGAGAATGGAAATGAAATGTTCTTTTGACTTTACTATTTTTGGGCCTAGCTTACTTTCGATCATCCTATAATAACTTTTCATCAGCTTCCACGTCTTCTAGAAGCTCTGCAACTGCAAGGGAAATCATGATTTATCCAGATGAAATAGATGAAATAGATTGATTAAATTAAGCACAGCGAGCCGGGTCCGATACTCCAGGACCATAAGCAGGGAAGATGATATCACTGGCTCGTAGCGTTCCTCGTCTTTTCAACACCGCTTCTAGATCCCGCGTGGGCGGATAGGGGGGCGTCAGATTGCAGAAGAGAGAGAGCGGTGTCTAGATTTATAATCTATTTTACGCCATCCAACCTCCTCCTCCTCCTCCTCCTCTCCCCCAGCTGCCAAACCTTAACAGCAGCCAGTGGTTTCGCTTCTCTCGCCCTGTCTCCTGCCCTGCATGCTTGCTTTCACAGGTGCGTGCGGGGTGCTTGCTCACCCATTACTATACTTACATTACCTGTTGCCTCACCTCACCTTACCTTACCTAACCTAACCTTACCTTACCTCGACCCCTCAGAGCTGGCTGGCTGGCTGGCTGGCTGGGGGTTACTATAATTGGATGGGTGAGCCAGGTGTCTTACCAGACTTTGCAGGGCTGGATGGATTACGGAAACCCGGGCACCAGTGGCCTGGCCCGGACGGATCATCCTTGGGGAGCTGCTGCTTTGGGCGCACAGAGAGGGTGGTGGGGATATCATTGGAAGGACAAGTCCTTTTCGATGGGATGTGTTTCCTGTGTACCTTTCTAAAATAGCATGGTGAAGCAGCGGTCGGGAGGGGAGGGGGGTTGACAGTACAGTACAGTAGAGTACAGTACAGTGCAGTACGAGCCCGGGTCACGAGTCATTAACGTTGGGAAAACAGAGGGGTGGCTTTGTGTTTAGTGTTTGGATGGATAGGGTGTGTAGGTGCTGGCTGCAAATGTGTGATTCGAGCACATTAAGGTTTGGACTCCCTCGCGCTGCAGCAAAAAGAATGGGTTCGTGATCACAACGATACACACACAGAGCACTTGGCACGCCCTTATGGTTATGTGGCCCCCCGCCAGAGAGTTGCGCCGCTTGCGTCGTTCTGAGTCGTTATCGTCGTGCTTCCACTCGGTGATTTGGTTCGGGCATTTAATCTCTGTGGTACCCGCAGCGTAGGGTTGTTCACAAGATTACATACGCTGAGACAGTACAACTTCGCTATACATGGGATACTTTGTCCTCGGTGACAAATTCACAACAGAGGGGTGTCTCCGTGCACTTGGAGTTGGGCAGGAATTCGGTACTAGTCAGGCGGCCTCGTAGTAACACAGCTTGGTAGCATAATAGAAGTGATATCAATTCATATTAGTGTAGCTGTGAGGCAAACCAGGTAGACACAAAAGATAATATAGCTCACACAAAAAGACGAATCGCTTTTCCAACAGCTCCTAAAGCGTCCGCCGTAAATCCGAGTCTTATAAGAAAACCTCGAACAGGCTTTGCATTGAGTACCATTTCAGGTGAGGAATATCTTGATTACGAAATGTATGGGTTATTGGATGCCGATGCCGCCGAGGGCAAACCACTTTGTAACCATTCCCCAATCCCATCTGCCCATGTTGAAACAGGCGAGATTGCCGCGAGCGATCATAGCGAATGGTGCCCAAATACGGCATAAGAACGTAAGATATAAGGATGGTCCAGCAAGCTCTTGCTTTTAAACCTGTAAATGGCTGGGGATCGACAATAGAAATGCCGGCATTCCGAGGTCAAGTTGGGGAAGAATACAACGGGAGCGGGTCTGCACTGACAGTGCTACAGCGAAGGCATCTCACGCTTCGAAGCCCGTGAAGGCCTAATGCTAATCTTTGTCAGTTGGGGCTATTCGTTGGGCGGTGGCAAGAGACGAGGCTGAACAACCAACACCAACTCCGGATCCCGGCTCGGTGACAGGATCAGGACGAAGAGGAGAAAGATAATAGGAGCAGAGAGAAGGCAGTTGGGGGTCACAGATGGTCTCGCTCTGCTCCATGGCCTATTTACCCCTCTTTCTTTCAGGCTTCTTCTGCAACCAACAGGCTCTAGACATCTTGTATGCGTCGGTCGTATTTGGTACCGTCCTGACATCAGCAAACGGCGTGTGTTTGGGTCACGTCCTCCGTAAAGCAAAAGTAAATGGGCATTGCCGCACGGTTGTGCATGTGGAATCCGCAGCTATAGATGACAGGTTGGGATATATGTCGTACGGTACAGTAACATGTACAATTGATAGACCTTAAAGTCGTGCACCGGAGGCCCCGTAGTTCCACCACCGGCTGAAAGTCTTCAAGGCATTGATACGAACAATAAGAGCAATGCTGGTGGGAGATGGGCCTTGTAACACCTTGGTATCAACAGGTATCTGACGGCCCTCTTAACAGTGCCACGGCTGGTGATTCAGGTCGGTAACGCGGTCCTAGTCATGGTCATGGTCATGAATGTTTGATTTCGACATGTGTGTACTTACATGCATGTATAAACTATACACTATTCAAAGCCCTTACCGCCATAATTATAGCCAGCTAATTCCCGCATACCCAAAAGGCGTACTGTCAGGCTTGGCATGTTGCCTAAGCGAGAGAGGCTAAGACTTAGGGCCTCATGAGCATTCTTGCTCGACGTCTTCCCTCTTCTCCCCACCAGACAACCACACCCCATAACCCACACTACATCTCCACGACAGGACCATTGATCTTGAGATTCAACTCTGTCTGGAGGCATCCCCAGAGTCGTCTCATCCTCCATACCGAATCCCCTCCGCACGCTCTGCTGGTCCGTAAACCTCACGGTCGGCCCTTCTGTCATTCACCCGTTCCCGCCCTTGGAAGTAGCACAGGTATGTGTCAGCTCAATCCTCCTCCCTTTTCACCTATCCCTCCCACATATACAACATCCTTTCTCTGGCGGGCAGGCACTTGCATTCATTAAGCCGCAATTCAAGCTGCTGGCCATCACTCCCACCTTCGAATTCAGCCGCTTACGGCATCTGCCTGATTGACCTCACCGCTTCGGGGTTGGAGAGGACCTTACCTTTCAAGCATCATCAACCTTATTCCAAAAAACATCTGCTAATAAAACTACTTCCCATTAGCCTTCCGAATATCATAATCTCGATCTGCCAACGGTCGAATAATACTCATATCCTAATACAACTCATCAACTCTCGTGTCGGAAAGCCCGATACCTAGAGTCCATCGTCAAGATGACTACTATGGTGAATCCACCCGCTTCCAAGTCCAAATCCAACCCTCTGGTTTATACTCCCTTTCTTCACGCCTCTGCACGCACCTTCTTGTCATACCCACATCCTGTATATCTGGTGCTGTTGAGGTTCAAGATCTTGATGCTGCCAAATGGTCAGCTTTGAGCTGGACCACAGCCTCGTGCCAGTGTACCTTTCTTTTCGTTCTCTAGACCACCACACCTGCACCTCATCATCATAACAGCAGCATGCTAATTCTCCATACAGGATCTCCGCGTTGGTAACAAGTACCGCATCGGACGAAAAATTGGTAGCGGATCCTTCGGTGATATCTATCTCGGAACCAACATCATTTCTGGAGAGGAGATTGCTATCAAGCTCGAGAGTGTCAAGGCCAAGCACCCGCAACTCGAATATGAGGCTCGTGTTTACAAGTCCCTCGCTGGAGGTGTCGGTATCCCATTTGTTCGTTGGTTCGGAACCGAGTGTGACTACAATGCCATGGTTCTCGATCTCCTCGGACCAAGTTTGGAGGATCTCTTCAACTTCTGCAACCGCAAGTTTTCTTTGAAGACCGTGCTTCTCCTTGCCGACCAGCTCATCTCCCGCATCGAGTACATTCATGCCAAATCCTTCATCCACCGTGATATCAAGCCTGATAACTTTTTGATGGGCATTGGCAAGCGTGGTAACCAAGTCAACGTTATCGATTTCGGTCTGGCTAAGAAGTACCGTGACCCCAAGACTCACTTCCACATTCCATACCGTGAGAACAAGAACTTGACGGGTACTGCCCGCTATGCTTCCATCAACACTCATTTGGGAGTCGGTACGTACCTTGCACATCCCTTCGATTTACGATATCTAACTTATTCACAGAGCAATCTCGTCGTGATGATATGGAGTCTCTTGGATACGTTATGCTTTACTTCTGCCGTGGCTCCCTTCCTTGGCAAGGGTTGAAGGCTGCTACCAAGAAGCAGAAGTATGACCGAATCATGGAGAAGAAGATGACCACCCCTACGGAGGTGCTCTGCCGTGGCTTCCCCAACGAATTCGCTATCTACCTAAACTACACTCGTTCTCTCCGGTTCGACGATAAACCTGATTACTCATACCTCCGAAAGATCTTCCGCGATCTCTTCGTTCGTGAGGGTTTCCAGTACGATTACGTCTTTGATTGGACTGTTTACAAGTACCAGAAGAATGCTCAAGCTATTGCTCAGGCTGCTGGTCAACAACCCAACCAAGAAGAGGATGACAAGCCAGGACGTACCCGTACCAACGCTGCTACTGCCGCAACCCCTCAACATGCCTCGAGCGCCTCTAAGCCCGGTGCCATTTCTGGCTCCCGGCGTAAGGTCATCGAGCGTGGCACTAGTGGCGGCGTCGATACCCCGGACACGAACAGAGCCGTTGGTGGAAGTGATAGGATGTGAGTGTTTCTGCTATTCCGGTTCCTAGTAAGGGAATTTTCCTTCTCGCGTATAGTGTGTTTTGATGACGCTCGCCGCGAGGAGAACAGATTGCTGACTAGATGGCTGACGCTATAGTCTCCGAAAATAGGCTGCGCTCTGCTTCGAAAGGTGCAGCAACTGGTACTGGGTATGCTTCTGGCACTTATCGAACTAAGCGGGAGGATCAGACCGGACAGCAATGGTATTGATAAATTTTCGTTGGCGACTCTCCTTGACCGATTTCGATTTCGACATTCGAATCCGGGTAGTTTCGTCTTGCATAATCTCAACTCGATCGCTGACCATACCTAATCGTCTTTGCGACGTCGGCAAATGGCTCGGACTTCTCAACTTTCTTATCGCCCGTTTTTCTTTTCGACTCTGCGATTTTTTCTACCTGGCTCGTCTAGCTTCGATTTCAGCACATCTCACGCCTGGCCATCGCCAGCGGCCAGTGAGCTCTGTATGCGAAATCTAAGGCATTCGAACGGCACGTCGATGTGGTGTTACTTCAACATCACATCAAAAATCTGAAGCAACAATGCAGTATGTTACGGCACAACGCCCTACCGTCATCCTTCATGGTGCAACACCTTGTCGATACATGGCCACTACATTGGAGTCACGAAAAACCGGCGCATGGTCACAAGCTCGTCCCCTTTGGCATCATCAATACCGTCATCGGGGTTCAGAGCAGACCCTCTGTTCCTACTAAATCATAATTCACTTTTCTTTATTTCTTTGTTTTGGTTTCCTTTCCTCGCCCGCTAGTGCTTTCGATCCTGTGGAAGAGAGGACGTCCGGGGAGGTTTAATTATAGGGGAGAGGTGGCTTTAGGGGGACGGTCGTTATGGGGATCCTCACTGAGCTTGATTCGGTGGACAATGTCAACAAAGTTCACAAACATAACTAAACTCGACCTTAGCATAGCATGGAGTAGAATCTGTCATTTTTGACTAACTGACTGATTCTGGGGGGCTTTTTCTTACCCGCGTCAGTCTCTTTTTCTTGCATGGCTTTACATGGTGGATTGAGGAATGTGGGTATGAGGCTTAGCGGTTATTAGTTAAGAGACGTTCTTCGTACACACTCGTCTAGGTGGCTCATGTACTCGCTGCATTGGTCTATCTATGGCACTCTGAAATTACAAGTTGGCAACCCATATTTATGCTCTTCCCTGCTGGCTTACTGTGACTGTGATTTAGATATTATAAGCTTTATTATATTGTTATATATGCCGCTTGATACCGGGCTGGAAATGACCTGTAAGCAAGCTCTAGGTCATAAGAATCTTTCTGTATTGAACTCCATCAACTTTCTTCATGTGCATACTACATCACTTGGTATCTATATATGGAGAAGTGTGTTCACACAAATGTAAGATATCTGTCCAGCGACCAAAACTTCAAAAGATGATTTCGTTCCCCAAGTCTCCAGTCATTGCCTTACCAGTACTATGATACACTATCTACTATGATACACTATCCAATTGTAAAATTCTGAGGCATTTACGTAATAAACAAATGCGTGTATCCGATCTGGAAATTCTAGGGAGCTTGTGGTATCACTTGACTTATACTTCATACAAGACCTTGCAGTCTCGATAATGGTCTGAGGAAACTGATAATCTGCTAGACGGATAGACGCACTATCTTGGAGAGTTTCTTTTTTGGAGAGCGGACTTGAGTTTTAGCCACGATGATTGTCCTCAATGCTTTGCTTTATCTACTTTTAGCTCCGATTAAGATACTTTTGGAAGCTTTGTCTTCTTTCAACATAGTTTCATCGGTTTTGAACACGTTAGATGAAATTTAGTCAATGATCTCCGTCTTTTAGTTTGAAATCTTTTCGGTTTGGGCATGATTCTATATCACCCGCTTCCACTGAAACAGACCGATACTACACGTGATTTTACAATCTCAATTGCTTTGATCTCGCTTATGATTTGCGTCTTCCTAGCTTTGGGTGCTTTGGGTGCTTTGGGTGCTTTGGAGCTTTCTCATTTACAACCACAGATGAACTAGGCCTTGTGAGAATTGAAGTTATCACTAAGATTATTCAACAAGAGTCTTATCAAATTAAAATACATCTCCTTCTAGACTACTTCCACTACTTTGCACTGACGAGGCTGTGACAGTATTGTACCAGCCATCTAGTGAGACATGAGGTTGATAAACACTACTACATTAGAACTGCATGAATTCTACGATAGCAAAGCGCGAAGCTCGGATTGTGATCGGCCATGGGGAGAATGAGTCTATTAGTATAAGAGTGAGTTTGAAACGGATCGCTGTTAAATGTTTTCCATATTATGAAGTGAAGTTATGGCTCAGGGGTACGTGATCGGAAGCTTATTTTTGCAACTAGTGGTCCGTTTAGATGAATTGAGTATGAACTTGCTCTATAACGCGTTAAACTATTTAATTCTTTCTATCCACACAGTGAAACGTATGCTGATACCCAACATATCATTTTTTTGCGACCGCGGAATCGTGCATTGCCATAACTGGAATTGCTGCTTCAATAAGATTTCAACTTAGTCAATCGGCCTGAAATATGGTTTCATGTTTACTTTCCGAACAATGGATCATGGCTCTAGGCAGCTATTATTTTATAAGTAAGTGCCTGACACAAATTATACAAAATCTGAAACAAATGTATCAATGAAAGTCAAACTTGCAGTGAAACATACATGCTATGAATGAAAAGATCCATATTTTGACATCTACATTAATAGATAAGCTATTCCTCTCTTCTATAGATCGAACACCATACCACAAGCCATATCGATCCATTGCTGAGGTTAATTTTCAAGTCAGGACAAAATCCATCCTCCACTTCACACTCATCATGAAACAATACCGGCCGATAAAAGGAAAGCTCCAACATAAGAATGAATCCACAAAATAAGTTACCCACGAGTCTTACCCACTCAAACGACCCGACGCACTTCCCTGCTCCTGACATTGAAATGGACAATAGCAAGTATCAACGCCCTCGCCAGGACCGCCTCTACAAATGCATTGGTTTTGTCCCGCAAAAGCACGTCCATTGTACTCCCAGTTCGGAAGGCTGAATCCAAAGGTATCACTATGCTGGGAGGTTAGCTTAAACGTAAACCCAGCAAGCTGTTGAGACGGATATGCATATTGAGGATCGGCAAGGGCGTTATCCGTGTGGAGATACTCGGAGCATTGGGGAGAGTAGAGCGTGGCGGTTGCAAAGACTGGATGGATTTCGATGGTGCCGACGGGATCGCGACCTGGAGTGCGGCTGCTGGTACGCCAAAATATGGCGCAGGCATCAGGCGCGGATGGCAGAGTACAGGATTCTCCCGGGCGGATCTCTTGTTGGGTTTGAACTGGCGCTGGATTTGAGTAGGTGAAGGCTACCAGCACTGAGATGGCTGGGAGCATGAAGGAAGTGTAGTATCTCATTTTAGCCGTCAGTGTTTTGAGAGAATACCTAATGATTTTGTTTTGTTTAGAGAACAGAATATTCTATATCGTGTTTGTTTATAGATGCGATAAGTTCTAACAGAACAGGGAAGAGAAAAGAAGAGAGATGAAGTGCCGCGCTCTATTTATCTACGTCGTAGAGTAGGGCAAATTGAGTCAATAGCTTCTAGGACTATTTCGATCAACATCCAATTACACAGTTAGATCGAATCCATTGAAATGACTTATTATAACAATATTGACGCAGTTTAAAATAAAGAGTTGGCCTTGTTCCTTAGTTGCTTTCTCGCAGTTTCTTTGTTGGCGAATGAAAGAGCGTCACCCCCTAATTCAAAACAATGATAAGGTGAAGATAAAAAATAGAGAGGTTCGTTAAAATCTTGGTGTAAACCATTTCCTTTGAAAGGACGGAAAAGAATACTTTGTTATTGTGCCTTAAATTAGAATACCTGGCTCCTGCATGTTTTTTATTGACATTACCTAAGAAGAAAAATATCTTGTCGGTAAACCTGACCAGTACCATTTCGAATACAGATACATTACTCCCACTTCTAGCTTTTACTTGCTTCTCCTCATATGAATTTCGGCTGAAGGTCTATTTCAATGACCGCCCGAATAATCTTTTTTCTCAGCATCCTGGCTTTGGCAAGAAGAAACCGCAGCAAGATAAAGTCCATCACTTGGTCATGACAATAGCATGATATTCTGACGCAGTTGAAGTGACACCAGATACAAGCAAACAACGAAACCCGTGCTCCTCTCACAGATATCCAAATAGCTCCTACCAGCAGTGATAGCAGTCACGTATATTCCATAACGGTTGAACGAGGCGAAGTGAGTAATTAATGGCTGAATCTAGTACGCGCATTTGGATATAGTGGTGCAACCAATATTCCTCCTTATAGTAACTCAGATATTGCAGACAGCCAGAGCGACGAAGTGAGAAAAAGCAACGTTGATCAAGAATTGCGGGGAAATTCATTCGCCCGGCAACCAACAACAAGCTTACCGCCCTTTGAACAACACCAAATGACTCATATGTCAGTATAAAGGCGTTGATATACTCTGCTTAAATCACAATATCAATCACAATTACACTCAAATTCGTAACAACAACAGAGAATACTCAATCACATTCGATACGCGCCTAAGCTTCTTGAGTAATCTAAGCATCCTGAGCCATGGCAGACCAGACGACAAGACCAGAGACCAGAAGAGCATACCACGGCTCCTGTCATTGCGGTCACACCCGTTATATCGCATACCTGACCCTTCCCACCTCATCAATTAAACCCAGTAAACACCCAGCATCTACAACGAGAATCTACAAATGCAACTGCTCCACCTGCCGCAAAATGGGCCTCTTCCACGTCCGTCCCATTGATCCACCCACTGATTTCCAACTTCTTTCACCACTAAATCCCACATCTGGTGGACTGAGCGACTATCAATGCTTCGCTAAGGTCAATCACTGGTACTTTTGTCCCAAGTGTGGAGTGCGATGTTTCTCCCTTATCGGAGAAGGAGAAGTGAGAACGGAAGATGTTGAAGGAGAGAAGAAGAGGGAAGTTTGGGGATTCAAGCGGAAGGAATGGGACGAGGCGGATAAAAAATATCTAAGCGTGAATGCCCTGACCCTCGAACCAGACCAGGAGGGCCTTGATCTACGGGAATGGGTCGAGAAGGGCTGGATTGCGTATCTTGATCACAGTGGAAAAGAAGAGAGTAACATGGGACAGCCACATGCAGGAGATCCTTACTGAGAGTCCGACTAAGCAAGAATAGAGCGATTAGGGTGTGCATTCTAAACCCAGAATTATCGATACTTTACAGTAATGGAGAACAGTCTCAAGCAATTTTTGCGCGATAGCTGAATTCTAAATAATCAGCCGGCCTTCTTGCCAGTGAGATCCCTCTGGAATTTAACAAGTCCTCCAATTGACTCCACTTTCCATTCCTTGTCGGTCAGTCCCTCAAGGACCAGCTCTAGTTGCTGTGCAGAATAGGACCTCCTATCGTGCATGATTATGATTCCTCCAGCTCTAACCATACTTAGAACGTGTCGTGCGTTGACTTTTGGATGGTGAATTTGGGGATCGTGGGGATAGATGCCTCCCAGCACGACCTGGTATCCCAAATTTTTCACTTTCTGTACTAATTTCTTATTGAAGAACCCGTTTCCAGGACGGAAATACTTCGCACCATTCGCATTTGGCGGTAACATATCTCCCACCTCGATGATCTGGCGCTCAAGTTCGGCGAGAGGGAGCGCCGCACTTGGCTCATCCGCCCACGCGTGATTTCCAAGCTCGTGGCCCTCATCATGCATTCTTTGGATAAGGCCAGGATGAGACGCGACTTGGCTTCCAATGATGAAAAATGTTGCTTTCGCTCCGTGCTTTTTCAGAATATCTAATATCTTTGCCGTCTCATCTGAAGGCGCGTCATCCAGTGTGAGAGCAACTACGCGGTGTTTGGACGCGAGCGGAACCTGGAATAGAACATCCGGGTATTTCCATTGGAAGAAGCTGATGAGAGAACTAGGAGGTTTGTAGATGACATAAGGAATGAGAAATATCAGCATCAGGAGGACGAGCAGGCCGAGGAGGAGCATTGTGCTGACGCGTGCTACTCTACTTGGTCGTCTTCCAGTGATGGGATATGAATTCTCTCCAAACTGACGTTCCTCATCGTCAATTTTAATATGCTTTTCTGGCGAGCTAGTGATCCAAGAGCGCTGTACTTGGGTGAAAAGACGGACGATCGGCAGTCGGCGGGCTCTTCGAAGGAGAATTCTTATGCTGAAATGCATCGAGAATTATGACGAATTGTTTGCAATTACCATCCTCCAGATGTGTATCAACCTCACGTTTAATTATGTATTTTTCTCCCAGCATCAAGAACACAGGGGAAGGTTATTGACGCAGCCGTTTGTGACATGATGGTTAAATTAAGATTGCTGCTCCACGCGCACGTGACATATCGCTAAGAATTTCTTTACTTACTTGGGTACGGAGAGTCTTGAATTTGTACAGTTCAGGAAAATAGAAGAGGTTGCTACGAGATCTTCAAGAATTTTGCAGCAGTTGTTGTATTAGAGGTAAAAAGTAAGGAGTTATTTTGCACATGAGTATGTTGACTGTGGTGAGTGTCAGTAAATGTTTAGGGCTTGATAACCAAGGGACCAATGAAACGCCAATTTTAGAAAAAGCTGCAACTCCAGCTTCATCTCGTATGAAATAATTTTCGATTCCACCCTCTCGATGCTGTAGTAGAAAGAGAACTGAGAAGACAAAATACTTCCAGAATGAACACTTAGATCACTGGTACTTCCATGTAGTGGGAACTATTAGACCTTCTCTATTAATTTGGCATACCATTTGAAATTGATAACAACAGAGACTCAAGCTACCCCACAAGTTCCAGCTGGTAGCTAAGCTGTATCACTGACATGTCAAAGTGAGGTTCAGATGCTGGAGAAGCAATCACCACCTGTCTAGTCACATTCTCCGAAGAATAAGCATCAAGCTTTGGCTTGAAATACGTGAAGTCATTCATTGCTTTATGTAAGAACAGCCTTCATCTGGAATCCAATGATAATATACAGATAGCACCATGCTAAGGAACCTCCATCTCGCTAACCAACTCACTGACGGCGGGCCTTCGTTCAACCTAGAATCTTTGTGCGGCAGTTCATACAACGAAACTCTCCTTTCATATCATCAATGCAGTAAATGTTGCCAAGGGCATGGCAAATTACCCGAGCTCTTAGTTCCTGGACATACGGGGCATTTGGGTCGCGAAACTTATTTCGGGCAAACTCCGGCCTGACAATATGGTAGCAGTCCCTACAGATATTGTCTGGATCGTACAAGTCATATCCTTCGCAAGTCTTGCATGGATCAACGAAGTTATCGACAGTAAAAAGTGTATTGCAGTATTCTGATGCGGAATAATTGTTTTTGGCAAGAGCCGCGCCATGAATTTCGGAACCAGAGTCAGTATTATAGGAGATAGACGCCAGAGCATTCTTATCGAAGCCAGCATTAACTGAAGCACCATAAGGGGTATCTGGGTGTAATCCATTTGTTTTTGATGAAAAGATCGCTTGAGCCTCCGACGCGTGGCGAGTAACAGCAGCTACATGTTCTACTGAGTCTATATTGGCGTTGAATGATTTATCAGTTCTACCCACAACAGCGCTATTGTTGATATTGGAATTTTGCAAGATTCCTTGGCACTCGGCGGCTCCTTTATTTGAGGTTGCTGAGGATTGGACTGCAAAGTTTGTTGGAATCGAGGAAGAATCGGAAATGCTGATAGTCTTTGGTACGTCAAGTCCTTGCGGTTGGTCATCAGTGAAGCGTGAAGACACGTCTGCTTGTAATTTTGAGACTTTGAAAACGCGATTATCACCAGCGGGACCCTCTTGAGGAGTCTGATTTGAAATTCCAGAGACACCAAAGCTACTGATAGAACTTTCTTCTCCAACTGTTGAGCTTTCCATGTTAGCAATGACTTTTGTAAAATAGTCTTCATCCAATGCCGGAGCTTCAGAACTACCAGCCACAGTGAATTGACCTCCCAGATCTGGTATCGAAACAGTATTGTTTTCAAGAATATTGCCTGGGTTCACAGACGAATCCAAAATTCCCTGATTTTGACGCTTCGATGTTGCTTTGGTGGGATTATCCTCGGGAATGCCCTTGGCAGGTCTTTTGTTGCTCTTTCCTATTCCAGAATTCATCTCAACAACAGATCCTACCGGGGGATTATTCAATTGGCGAATATCAGCACCGTCAGTAGGTTTGTGATGAAAAGATGTTGTCGTAGATGGGAGGGAATCAAGGCCGTATTGAGTGACAGGTGAGGCGGTTGGCGTATGCAAGAGCTCTGAGGATCTGCCAAAACCTGTAGGCTGATTCCTCTGTGGGTGAAGCTCAAGCCAAGGTCCAAAATGATCAATCGATTCTTGATTGCTGTTATGATATGGTAAGTAGTCACTTTCCCAATCTAAGTGATCATTCTCAGGTGGGGTATCTCCTTGTTTATATGTAGAAACTGTAGTTTGTGGAGTTGGGTGGTATTTAGGAGTGCTCTTGTAAGCCTGTGGATTTCCAAAAGGCTCTGACGGGTGTCGCTCAGAGTTGTAACTCTTCTGCACATCTGAAGTAAACTGATGTCCTGGAGAGTTATGAAGTGACTGCGAATTATTCGGAGGTAGAAGAGGAGGCACTTCAGATTGAATTGGAAGCAAGACTTGGCCTACTTGGCGTCCTGGTGGAGTTGTTTGAACTTGCATATTCCCAACAATTTGAGGATTCGACATCAGATTAGTGAATGCGTGAAGAGGCTGCCTCTGGTGGATATTTGCACTAGTAACAGGAGTTCTGTTTGACAATGACGGATATCCATGGTGTTGATCATCGGTAATCCGGTTATAGTCCAATGAATACATCGAGTACGCGTTAGAAGTCACCGGGAGGTGCGGGACTCCGGATGGTAATGAGGGCCAATTTGAGGATTCACCGCCAAAATAGATGTCATCGCCACTTTGTGCCGAGCCTCGACTATTCCTCGGTGCCAAAGGTTGCTGTGTAACTGGTTGATAATTCGGTATGGAAACATTAGCCGGATACATTTGGCGGTTATCGACAACGGTCTGACTAGGATTCAGGTGTGGCACATATTCAAGTCCAGATTGGAGCTGTGTCTGAGAAGAGGGAATGGGCGTACGCAGGTGGTTTCGAGAGGTAGAAGCTGGACCGTGAAAGTTCTGAACTGGCGTACTCTGCTGATAAGACGGTGATGAACCTTCATGCTCCCTATGATAGGTATTTAGCATTAGAATCCAAGTTAAGAGGGAGGAAGTGTACCTGGTGTGACATGTTGCAGCTTTATACGCCCAATAGAGCTCATGTGTCGTGTAGCTGCTCTTATCTGGTCTTCTGCCACATTGGATATTCTCATTCAAGAAAAAGGTGTTGAAGTCTTTAGTGATGTAATCCCACAGTAATGCTGGCTGTATATGTCGGTTCCTCTCAGCTTGCTCTACAACCCAGCGAACCTGCTTGTCAGTGAGAGTGTTAGGAAAATCTAGGTTGGTGTATTCGTCCATCTTTAATAGATCTAGTTTTTGAGATGCATCAACGCTTCATAGACTTTTAGAGAATGCCATGTGTAATTAGCTCATTACTGAATCCAAGTGTGATGTCCAGAAAAGCTGGAACAACAATAGAAGAATTATTACAAGGTATGCCAAGCCGCTAACCGAAGCGTGGTGAATGGTACATAAGTGAATATATGTTCAGCATTTCAGCCTTTAGTTAATTGAGGATAATTTGACTCACACTTAGCTTTAATACTGAGTAGTTCAACAATGTAGCTAGTTGAGTTTGGAATACAGCTCCTGAAGCCTGGTTACAAGAGATCTTATGAATGCCTTTTCTAGTTTATGAGGTTTCAAGACAGGAAGAACGTGACAAAGATGTAAATATTAAAGGCGAGTGTGGGACAGGAAGTTTGATCAATTGTGATGCAGGGAGTAGTAGGTGAAACATTGCACCACAAGTGTGGTAGGTCTGTCTCTTGGTGTTAGCTAATTGATTAATCGCAAAAAGATATATATTGAATGAAAGAACAATCTTACTACTGATTAGCTTGACAACCAAACAAGCTTTCGCCCAGCAGTGCACGTACCTGTTTTGAGAGCTTTAATCCTTGTTTGAAATATACGTAACAGAAGAAGTAAAGACCCTCTCCTGAATCTATCCAAACCCATGATACGCTATTTTCCTTTCTCTTCATCTTCATAAATGAGTTAGACATATTGTCCTTTATGTTTCTGACTTGTTCTCAAAGCTTTGTTTCGTAAAGGGAAGTCCTAATAAACATCAAGGTTGTTGTAAAATATTCACATTAATGTGTTACATCCATGAAAAGACTTTATCGTCACCCAATCTGTTTCTTCCTACTAGGCTTTGGATCCCTTTTTGAGTACATATTGAAAAGCACCTTGATTCTGACGTCCTGGGCGCTACATTTCCTGAGTGGCTTGCAAAAAGTTGGGAACTACAGGTGCAAAATTATGTGCACGCACTAAGTCGCGAACTTCTGACCAATTGAAGCCAGATAAACCCCTTCAGATTGAGGGATCCAATTTTTCTTTACTTCATCATTTAATGGACTCTATAAGGATGGTTAGGATGCTGTGGTCACTCACGGTATATTTTAGAGCAAAGTAGCAGAGTTCCTTACGAGTATCCTTTCCATACTAGGAGGTTGAATACACCACCACGTTTTTGAAGTTGTATATCAACCGTACGCCTAATATGAAAGTACTTAGAACAGCAGGACTTAGTAAGAACTGTTATAACTTGTTCTTAATCACATTACTTGGTCCTTGGTGGTTGAGATCTGAAGAGTAATGGTATCGACACAGCAACATACTGCGAAGCACAGGCAAAAATATTTCAGGCATGCTACAATGACTAACCTAATTCTCTTTCCTATATGCTCAAGATTATGACGTATCGCAATGACTCTTCGTTCAAGATGGGGAAATAAACGTAATATTACGATGATCAGAGTCTAGCTTACTACCCAGACGAAGTCGCACCTTATTTCATCCATTGTACACCCCCTTTACGAGAATTTACGATGCGAGGTTCTACTAATGATCTGGTTGGACAATAATGGACGATGAGTTGAAAATAGTACCTTAAAGAGTAAGGTGGCTCTTGGCACCATGAACTCTTTCTAATCAGCATGCAAGTCATTTTCAAGAATTCTGTATTTGAC
>Ga0247807_10000142_pt1 | contig 53369 bp, 58 predicted proteins | sample UWRJL074202C1_FD_179931 | JGI IMG/M metagenome (GOLD analysis project Ga0247807, IMG submission 179931) | Plant litter microbial communities from Arlington Agricultural Research Station in Wisconsin, United States - UWRJ-L074-202C-1 | ecosystem: Environmental > Terrestrial > Plant litter >...
CGGTATTGTTCTCGGAGGCCTCCCATGACTCGGCGATCGACGGGACGATCTTGCCGTCGACACCCTGCGTCACCAGGCGATCGTAGATCGCGTAGACCACGGTCGGATCGCCACCCGTGAAATTGCCAACCGAGAGATCGGCAGTGGGAGCCTGCACGGACAGAGATAGCGTGAGGTCGGAATCGGCGTCGGGGGCCACATTCTGACCGGTGCACGCGGCGAGAGCAAGTGTCGCAGCCAGGGCTACGGCCGCCGCGCGCAAAGCAACGGTGGTCTTCTTCATAGGGACTCCTTTGTCGGTAGGGAGACGGCGCCACTGGTCGTCTTGCCTCGAGTGTGCTGTTGAAGCAAGAGCAATTGACGCGCGTCAACGTTGATTGTTGCGTGACAATGATGCAAATTGCAAGCGGAAGCGTGAAATTGGTCGTTTCGCGGTGGCGTTCATTCTGGTCACGAGCACTCCGTGAGCTGTCGCTAAAGACGGGTCGCGGCACGATTCGGACGGAAGCGAGCGCGTACACTTTCCAGGACGATCATTGAAGCGCGTCACAAGGTTGAGGAGCGCAGGAAGAAGGGCTCCCATGAATCCGACCAGTCAGGACGTGGCGAAACGGGCCGGAGTCTCGCGATCCACCGTCAGCCAGATCCTCAACGGACGCGCCGATTACTTCACGGAGGAGACGCGCGCACGGGTAGCCAGGGCCGTCGTCGAGCTGGGCTACGAGCCCTCCGCCGCCGGCAGAACGCTCGCACGAGGTTCCAGCGACGTGGTAATCGCCCTCATCCCCAACACGACATTCGGCCACAATTTGCAGGACATCTACGAATCCCTGACGGACGAGTTGGCCAAGCGCGGCCTGACACTCGTGCTCCGGCTGGCCGGCAGTGACGCGTCGTCTCTTGATCGACTAATCAAAGGGCTCTCACCCCGAGCAATTATCTCGCTGATGAGGCTCCCAGAAGCGCAGAGAGCGGTGATCGAGCGACAAGGCGTGGAACTCCTCGAGCCGAACGCGTCCCTCGCCTTGGATTCCAACGCCCAAATCGGCGCGTTCCAGGCCCGCTATCTTATCGATCGCGGCTACCAGCGGCTGGCATTCGCCCACCTGCACGACACGCGAAGTGATCCCTTCGGCGGTCCCCGTGAAGCATTGTTCGCCGCAGAATGCTCTTCTGCGGGCCTCGAAGCACCGCGCATTCTCTACGTCAGCATCACCCTGGACAGTGCGCGGGCTGCGCTCGATAACTTGGGCGATCCAGGCTTCGCCGTGGGCTGCTACAACGACGAAGTCGCGTCAGCGCTTCTTTTCGCCGCTCATGAACGAGGGTGGCGCATTCCTGACGAACTTGCGCTGATCGGCATGGACGACACTCCCCTTGCCCGCTTCACCAATCCCCCGCTGACCACGGTGGGGTACGACACCGAGGAAGCCACTGTGGCCGCCCTTGAACAGCTACTTTCACGACTAGACAGACGACACGAACCCGAGATGCAGCCTCAATTCGATTTCCGTACAGTCGAGGGTGGAACGGCCTGAGGAGCACAACAGCATTGACCGCCTCGCCTGTACTGGCGCGCGGAACCCGCTGCATTCTGCTAACCCTCCGGCATGAGTTCACCGCTGAAGCGCGGATCATAGGAACTCTGCAACATGCACAGGCCCTGACCCAGACTGCATGGCTGCACGTCTTGCTGCGCTCAGAATCCTTGAATTTTGAGAGATAGTCTCGTGTGACGAAGCAATCGCAGGCTCCGTAGCCTTAGGGACCGGCGACAAACACGGCAATGATCGCCACGGCCATCGATGCCACGGCGAGCGAGGCAATGGCGATTCCGGTATGAGATTATGGAAGCCTCGCAGCGCTCCATGCGGAACGGCGATATTCGCCGCGCTGCCTGCAGGTGCTCGAGTCAGCTAGACGCGACGGTTGCCGGGTCACGAGCTCCGGCGCTTCCCAGAGTAGGTTTATGAGCTTCTGGTGCCGCTTGTCGACTTCATCGTTCGACTCGGCCCAATGCCGATCGAAGGACTCATATACTGTGCGGGACACGCCCCGTTGCGCAGGGTTCGACCTGAGCGTCAACGCCAAACACCCGCGCGCTACTGCTGAAGCAGAAGAATCAACTGCACCACAAAACCGATTGCCATTCCGACGCCGAAAACGCCGCTGAAACCAGCGAACAATCGGGTGCGACGGATGGACCACAGGATGAAGCCTCGCTTTTGTCGCTGTGAGGTAGTGGTGAAAAAGTGCTGAAGTGGCTTCGGGTTCCGCACTGACCAGAACATGAATAAAGCGAGTACGACACCAATAAATACCCCGACAAGTGAACTGCCGATCATTTTCGCCCCTCTACCACGTGTAACTCACCATGACGCTACAACTCGCTCCAGCACCATCGAGACCGTAGTGATCTCTATGTGCCGCCGCTCCACATGAGGCCTGCGGCCAGGACCGCCGATCCTACTTAGTTAGAGGTTGGAGCAGAAGCCTCCTCTGATCCTTTTCGTTGTCGTCCTAGCGAGGCGCCGAGCCACCAAAGACCTCCGTAAATGGCTTCCACCCCTCTCCTCCGCTGCGACCGGATCCGCATTTGTATGGCTCACGACCGTCTCTGCAAGTATCTTGCTGCTCCCCGTCGCGATCATCGCGGCAATTGCCGATCCGCCAGTCTGGGCGACCTTCGTCCTCGCGTCCGCGATTAGCGGCACTCTCGCAGTCGGGTACTTCCTCGAGAAGGTCGTGTCAGTCGTCGCTGCCGGTCCACGTTCCCTCGACACGCTGGACCAACTGGAACCGCTCGTCGGGCGTCAGCGTGCCTTCAAATTCGATGACGAAACGGTCGGACCGGTAGAAGTCCGCGTCACTGTATATGACGTACTGGCGCGCAAGGTCGAGGGACTGAAATCGGTAGATGGCAACTCCATCGCCAACAACGCCCTCAACGCATCCACGACGGCCGTCGCACGCCTCCCCACTCGGTGCGGGAGCATTCGCAAATCCTGCAACGCCATCGTGGACGACATCCTCAAGCGTAAGTTCCGGGCGCGAGCCGTCGATTTGGGACCGAAAGAGCAGGGCGACGCCGCTGGTCAGCAGCACTCCCACCAAGAATGCGATCAGGACCAACAGAAGCACCCGAACGACGGGCACCCCCTTCTGAGGCGGGGTCAAATCCGTCACTGCGCTCACCAGTTGCACTCGTGCGCTAGCACGTCCATGAAGTTAGCATTCGTGGGACGAGAAGCCTCGAGGTCCCAGTGAAAGCCAGACCCAAGAATGGCCCGACCCCAGGCCGCGTGGCACTGATACTGCTGTTGGAGACTGACGCTGTTCGCCACAGCCGCCCACGTTGACGTGAATTCCTCCATGCCAGCGCTAGACATGATTGCAAAGCCCCCGGGTCCAATCCCCATGGCGACACCCCAGGGAGTCAGAGTACCGGTGTACCTGTTCTGCCCGTTATACGTTCCGCCGCGGTTGAGGATCATCGGGTTGAAGAGCCGCTGACCGAGCCAGGGATCTGCTGAGATCGGGTACTGGTAGGCGCCCGAGGTGTGGTCGACAATCTGACTGATCTCGGATCCTTCCACTACGTAGCGGGTCGGGACGGCGGTGCCAGTAGCGTCGTATGCCCAGGCCGGAGCGACGCCGAGGGCCAGCCGCCCGTCCGGGGCTGTAGCGAGAAGAGCGCCACCCTCGTCCTCGGTCAGTACCACCCCCTCCGGCAGGTCAATATCAATGGCGTAGCCTGTTGGCGCCTCGCTGTCCGCGATTACGAACACAACCTGCAACGATCCATCGGCGCGCTCCAGCGGCACCGTCGAGGAGCCATCACCGTTGTCGATGACCTCGACCCCATCGTTCGAAACGCTCACCAACACCGCATTCTGCGCGGCGATCAATTCAACAGATAGCGGGTTCTTCCCAGAATCCGACACAGACACGTCTGTCACATCCTCGATAGCTGCCGAGTCACTCGACGCCGTTCCCGGCGCTACGAGATCGGTCGCGCCATCTGTGACGACGTCCTCCATGATCGGGATCTCCGTCGGTACAGATTCGAGGATGCTGACGACATCATCAGCCTCGGAGTTCGTGGCACTGGCAGAAGTCACACTAAGCAGCGATGCCAGCATCACCGTTGATACCGTGATGGCGCCTGTACGTAGCCGGACTTTGGTCATTGGTGTACTTCCCGTCGCGAAAATTCGAACAATGCTTAGATCGACCGTAACCACAGATAGACCGAGTTGTCTACTCATCCGGGTGATCGGCGAATTACCATTCGCGCGGAGAACATTCGAGGAGCGCCGGCCCGCTCACCCACATCGGCTCCGCCGTCCGCCCCATGTAGCCCCGTCGTCTGGCTGGACGTCGGCGGCCAGATCGCTTAGCGCTGCAGCACCTTGCGCGTCCTCGAGGTCGGACACGACCATGTAGCCCCTCCCCGCGCTTGGGGCGTTGCCCAACGCCGACGTGCTGGAGTTCCTCGAGAAGACGCGCGTTTTGGGCGGCGAGGTGCTGACAAGTCAGTCAAGACTTACAACGTTGGTGATCAGATCATCGTGGATTATGCGAAGATCCCAGCGATGTCGCTCCAGTCGTTCTTGTGGATCAGTACAGCGCAAAGCTGGTTCTTGCGTGGTTATCGGTTCACAGCTGAAGCTGAAGCTGAATGCTCACTCGCACAGTCGCTCGATATCTTCCATCTGGCGCAGCAGTTCAAGCTTCGCCATTCCGTCGATAATTTCTGCATCCCTGTCTTTCGGAAGTTGGTCAGCGACGTCGCTGTCACCCTCAGGAAGTTCTCGTTCATCCATATCGCAACCTTAAGCGCTCTTTTCAGAACGGTCTCATCCTTCCCGCCACGATGTCGAGGAGAGCGTCTTGCGCAACAACCAGACCGTCGAGCGTGTCGTCGTTCATGCGCACGATCCCGGTAAGTGCGAACTGGCGATCAACGAAACGCATTGAACGCCACGATGATCTCATTAGTGATGCGGTGATGGAGTTCGTCATGATCCATCCCGGCACGATACTGCGGAGACGATTCGTTCATGAGTTGTACGCGTGAATTCACACCGATAGTCATCCAGCGCACTCTCTTGGCGCTCCTCAATTTTGCGGAAGCGCCGCGATTGCGGAACTCCCGAAGCACCGCGTCCGCCACTCCGCTGGCCGTTGTTAGCCGGCAAGATAGACCAGGACGCGCTCCGGCTTGCTGCCGCAACAAAGTTGCCTAGCGCCGAACGCATCGGGTTCATCTCCATGACTGGGTCGGTGCACTCTGCCACTCTAGAAGGAGGAGAAACTGCGATATCGAGGTGGCGATGAAGGAACGACCAACGGAGGGCAAGCTCGAGCAATGGGGACGCGCCATCGTGTCCCATCATTTGGGCGTGCCAGTTGATCGCGGCGACGATGGTCGACGCAATTCCCAGCCAGACGGTCTCATTCGCTGCCGTTCGGGGACATTCCCTCTTGAAATCGTCTCGGACACTGACGGGAAGTTCGAGGCACAGGACAAGCTCCTCAAGCAGCACAGCTACTCTTTCACGGCGCCGGGCGACCCGGAACGATCGTGTGGGTGACAAGCAAGACGGATATCCGCAGACTGCGGAAGTTGGTACTCGAACTGCTGCCCACGCTCGTGTTCAACGAAGCCGGGATCCTATGGGGAAGTGATATTCCCGACGCCCTTCTAAGAGCTGATGTGACGGGGATTCAGCGCATAGTCGGAACAGCTGAGCAAGTCTTGATCCTGCACGAGGGCTGGAATAGCTGGGACGATAACATTGATTTCGTGGGATGGGTCCATCGTGTGCTCGCTCAGAATCCTGACGTCGAAGAGAAACTTCAGGCCTATGGTGGCCAGCGCCAGCACGCTCTGATCTGGGCCCGGCCAAGCAGCGCTTGGTCGGCAGGAACGATGTTGCGCGACCACGACGTGTTAGATCTTCCAGCTCACTACCCGCAGCCATCTGGGCAGCTGACGGACCTCTGGGTCGCAAGCACGTACCGACCAAACGTCCTTCACTGGTCAGAAGAAGCGGGTTGGCGCCGTCTCTCGCGCAAGGAAATCGCTGACGTCGGCTGACAATCGAATCATGTACCGCCACACTTTCGCGTCCGCCGGACAGCCGCACGTTGCGCAATCGTCTACGACCCGACGCGACGGTTGCCGGTGCGTTTCATGCATGTATAACTAACCACAGCTTCCAATTAGTTAGGGAGCGAAGATCTCCCCTCGTTGACGGACTGCGGCTTACGAGAGAACCCGTTCGGGGTTCTCGGCCGCTTACGTTAAGGAGGTACTCGCGATGAGCGAGACCACATCACCTGGCTATGTGTCTGCCGCGTATCGGGTGCTCTCGGTACGGATGAACGAGGACACTCGAGCCCAGCTCGAAGTCCTTGCCCAGCTCAATGACCGTTCAGTCACCGAGGAGACCCGGCTCGCGCTGGAGCACTGGGTGGAGAAGTCCAAATCGGATCCCTCGGTGCTTGCCCGCGCCGAAGTAGTTCGCGCCGAGATCGAGCATGATGCCGAAACAAGGCGCAACGCGATCGCCGCGGTTCTGGGTAGCAACGACACGGTTGCACGCAAGTCGCCGTCGCGGTTAGGAAAGCAGGAAGACGCGTAACCGCTGAGCCCGTCCCGGCATTGAGAACCTTGAGTTCTCTGCCGGGACGCGGTCTCATCACCAATTCACTCGACCGCCATGCACTCGACGTCCGGATTCTCGCGGAGGGAACCCTTCAGCCAACCCGGCTGAAGCGACCCTCCACGAGAAAGAGGCACGACCATGGTCACGGGCATCCTGATCCCCCACGACACCACACTCGCAATACACAAGATCGAATTGGAAACTCTCGCCGACTACCAGCAAGCGGTCGGAGGGTACGTCGAGATGATCCCCCTCGCCGATCATCAGCTAGTGATCATCGCAAATGAGGAAGGAAAGCTTAGGAGCCTCGCTCTCAACCCACGCGCGACCTACCTATGGTGGCTACTGAACCCGCAGCGAATCGGCAATGACGAGCTCGTCGGGGATGTCCTGCTGGTGGGAGGAGTTGAAATCGAGGAGATCACAAGAGTGCCGACGAAGCTGATGACGCTGCTCTTGGAATCCAGGCATTTCCAGGTGCAAGTGATGCTGAGTAGAGAGTTCGAAACCTGGGTGCCCATCGGTCCCCCGGTGGACGACTTCTTCGAGGCAACGGTTCGCGCCCTCAAACTCATGGAAGTTTGGAACTCCCCATACGACGTGGACGTTGTTGCCGTCGGGTGACCTTATGCCCCATCTCTTTCGAGATGGGGCTTTCCACATGCCCGCCATGATTCCGCTGAACGAGGGTCGTCTCGCCTTGCGCCGCTCATCCCCCGCGCTCCCCGCACACCTGCAGCGAGTAGATCCTGTTCGTAGTCTTTGGCACTCGGTTAATGTAGGCCTACTGCCGCGGTCTTGCCGACGTCGTGCTCGGGGCCCACCGAACACACAAGGGCATGGACGAGAAGGTCCAGCGCGTCGATGAACGATTGTCCCGCTGCCGGCAGATTTTTCAGTCTCGGGTCATGGCTCAATCATCTATGGGCACGCTATTCATCTCGCCCGTCAAACCAGTTGATCGGAGCATCCGAGTAGCCGCTCACACGTTGTTTCAGGAGCTCCGCGCGCCGACGGAGGAACTCCATGGGATCTGCCAATGACTCCAGTAACGGTCCACCAGGAAGCAGTTGCGACTCACGGGAATCTTCCTGAACCGTTCCTAGGAAGTTTCCGCGGTCTCGCCGCATTTGACGCGCCGACGAGCGCGTCATCAAGACCAAACCAAGAACGCGCAGATGAAGGTCGCCCTCGCCGCGCGGAAAGAGACTGACGATGACGGCATTGTTAGCTGGGTCGTCAATCACCTGGCCAGTGAGGAGATCACGCGGCTCCTCGGAAGCGAGCAGCGACGTAAACGCGGACCAGAGCGCTGACTGTTGCCGACGGGTAGCGCTTTGCAAGAGTCGACTATCAATCGCAAAGGAGCCCAACGACCAATCGGGACTCGGCTCGGCAAGTAATCGCGAGTCCAACGCGATCCGGGTGCTAGACCCCACCCCGTAGTCCATCCCGAAGGATCTTGCCCAGAACCAGGTCGAGAGTTCACCGTTGTCTTCAAGTGATTCTCGTCCCAAACGCATGGCACGATCCGCGAGCGGCAGCAACAGACCGCGGTATGGCATCCAAGAAGGTGCCGGGATCCCGATTTCCCGGAGTTTCAAGACGGCCGCTTCAGTAGCGGAGACAGCTGGATCCCACGAACCACGAATATCTCGCGCCTTGAGCTCCAGCAGTGCTGGTTGGCGGACATCACGCTCCAGGTTGAGCGAGATTACCTGAATCACTGGAAGGCCATCGTCCCCGAGCCAATGCGCGATGGGCTCGCTCTCGCGACGCGCCGTCTCCCACCTATCGCGCAGATTCCACTCCGGGTTATAGACCCGAGCGACCAGCAAATCGAACGTGTTCAGCCGCAATCCCGTCAAATTTATTCGTTCGAAGATTCGAGCGACCGCAGCCGGGGGCAGATCGTTGTCAAGCAACACAGCCGGGAACGCATAAGTATTCAATCGTCCGAGATGAGAGCGATAAACATCAGCCAAAAGCCTGCCGACATCTGCACGTTCCCTCTCCTGCGTCGCATCGATCACGCGGTCGCGCCACGCAAAGAAATCAGACGCGGTACGAAGCTCGTGCAATGGAACCAAACGCTCCTGGCTCTGACGTTCAAGTGGGTACTCGCGCTTCCACTTCCCGCGCGGAATGAGTTCGATAAGCTCCTCAATCGCCTCGGCGCTTCCGTCGGACTCGGCCAGCTCTTTGGCGCGCAAAATAAACGCAACGTCTCCACGACCGCGGATCGCATGGAATAGGGCGGTAAGACGCTGCTGCCCGTCGAGAACGACATATCGCACGTTGTCAGAGAGATCCGGACCGTCCTCAAACTTCCGGACTTCAAAGAACTTGGGCCCTCCGCTCATCAGCAGGATGCTTCCCGCTGGCCAATCGGAGAGCAAGGTTGCGAGCAGGCTTACTACGTCCGAGTCGGACCAGTCGAAGTCGCGCTGAAATGCGGGGAGCACTGCGGAACCCTCTTCTACCGAATCGAGCAACTCTTCAAGACGAATTTGCTTTGCGTCGACAGCTAGTGCACTCATTGCCTAGACCTCATCCAATCGGTTCATGCTTGTTAGAAGTGGCTTGTAAGCGGTGAAGAAACTCGTCGGATATTCTTCCGGACTCTGGCTATACACGAAGGCCACACGATCGCGAACTTCGGCTAGATCTCCGGGAGCTGCAAGGGTCACAATCGTCGTTCGATCAATCGTGACGACCTCGTAGCCGAGATTGAGACTGTGTTCTACAACACTGAACTTGCTTCCTCGATGCAGTTGCTCGGGATCCTCTTTGGCATCCCGCCACAATCCAGCGGCCCGCGCAACTACATCTCCGATGCCATCGGCCAGCCTTTCCGCAGGGATACCCCGCGACTCGGCTTCTCGCGCGAGATATGCGCCCCCTTTTACCGGGACGGCAACGGTTACCAGCAATGGGCGTTCACACGCGACATCCCGGATCACATATGCGTTCTTGTCGAGCCACTCGCCACTGTAAGTGAGCACGGTAATTTCGTTCGCTGACGCCAACAACTCTTGCCAGTCCAATTTTGAACGAGGGGTCACGTCTTGGAGGCCCGATTTCGCGACGCTCGCCCCAAGTCTGAGGTAGTGCCTGAGGTCCGTGCTGTGATCGCGACGCACGAAGTACTCCCAGACCAAAGAGACGACAGCCAAACCGAAAAGGACTCCTAGGACGTTTGTCGTGGCCGAATATAGCCAAACCCACATATCCCCGCGGAAGACCTCAAGCAGGATCAGCGCCACGAGCGTTAAGGCACCGCCGACAATCGCCACCTGGAGGACCCTATTACTTGATTCGGGAAAGTCCTTCTTGATCATCAGTGTCCCTCCCCCGCGGTCGATGCACTTCACCGCATGCTGCTGATCGACCTCGAAGTCGTGGTCATGGCCTCATTCTGCCCTATGCGAGCTTCTTACGGTGCGACACAGAAAAGGTGACATACCCGGCCGCACCAGCGCAGATGTGTGAAATGTAATCGCGCCATCTGCTTATGCGAAAGCTTCCCGCAGATGCCCTGAAGATGCGAATGGAATCTCCTTGCCCGCATGACGAGAGGGTCGAGGCGCGCTCGCCGTTCATGCCGGTTTCCGTTTGAGCAGCAGACCTGCGCACTGAGACGCGTTGGCAACCCGATAACTAGGAGGCTCTATTTCCCCCGGAACTCGAGCCTCACCGCGTCTGCGACGTCTTGGCGCAGCACCCATTTGGTCTTCTTTTCCGCAGCTGAACGAGGGTGCTCGCTTCGGAGCCACCTGCGGATTGCCCAACCAGGGACATCCAGCTCCTTCGCAAGATCGTTGGGCGTAATGAAAGTGTCCACAAATTGAGAGTACCGTTCCACACGGACGAAGAGGGTCGAGCAGACAGCCAGTCACTCTCACAGACCAGAGACCCGCTCCAAACGGTTGGAATGAGGAGAGAGTCATCGCGTAGGGAAAGAGCTTGCCACTTTCAAAGTGTGCCTTCTGTCAGCGTACGACGCGGTCCCCGACAGAGGCGGAGATAATTGGAGATTGTGCACGACGCTATTGACCTGACCTTCATCTCACGCCCCGCTAAATCGACCGCGCGCGGGCTACGTCCCGCTTATCCGGAGTCCGCCGATTTCAGGATGCCGTGGTGGGTGGGTGAAGATTTTGACGCAGGGGAAGGCCTTCAATGGTTCTCCGTGTACGAGGGTTCAGAGGAAGTTGCGCGCTTTCTTCTCGAGCCCCGGCATTTGCTTAGTACGCGGTTTGAGATTGCTATTCCGGAGGGCGGATTCCTGGAGATCGTGTTCCTCGAAGTGTCGAACGCGAAACGTCGCACAGGGGTGGGCACCCGCACAGTTCGACAACTAGTGGCCCTCCACGACGGCACGCGTCTGATGGTGATAAGTCAGGACGAAAGCTCGGACCGATTCTGGAACTCGGTTGGTTGGCAACGCCACGAACACCCCGTCTTCGGAAAGGTACGGCCGATCTATCTGGCACTGGCATCCAGCGAAACGTAAGATGGCGTGGATTGGCAACGCCTCCGGAGAAGTCGTGAGCGGACCGACGACAGCACGATGCTCACATCTGGTTCGCTGCCAAAGGTGGTCGTCGAACCGCTCAGATGAAAGAGTGAACCAGAGGCTCCAGACCTCGGGCTAAAAAAGGGTGTGCCCATCCTCGTCACTGATTTTCGAAGCCTCAGCGGCGAACGAGCTCGGAATGACAGGAGCGGGCACACGATTGTCGTATCGTTCCATCACATCGGCAATCTCCGCCGCGATTAAGTCCAACACGTTGTCGAGGCTGGTAACTCGCTCGGAGACTCCACGCGAGACTGACGCTGCTACGTATCCGTCGCCGGACGAATTCTTCATGAATCCGTAGATTCCAACGCCGTCTAGATAGGTCGCTGTCAGCGCCTGGGCATCCTTGACCATCTTCTCGAACTCATCAGGCGTGGAAAGACGTGCCGCCCAGAGGGTATAGACGAGCGGTGGCGCTTTCTTTCGCCACTGGTCCCAATGGTGAATTCGGGTACTCGCTTGCTGTCTATAAAGCTTCAAGTCCGTGGCTTGAAACTTCAGCTCTTTTCGCCGATTACTCCAGTCAGCCCGACCCTTGCGGTCTGGAGTTGTACCGTAACCCGGGGCTCCAGTCAGCTTGACCTCGCAACAAATTAGAGGATCTTGCAGAGCCTTCCCGGGCCGGGCTGGCCATGCAATGTCGATCTGATGTAGCTGAGAAAATCCTTGTACATCACTCCGTGATGCGAGAGGACTGGAAGTTTTGTTGCTAAGTATCAGTGTGATGATCTCAGAGAAAAAGTTGCCCTTGCCTCGGTAGATCCCCTCGCCACCTTCCGATCCTTTTCTAAGCCGAGTTCCCGCGCGCGCTCGCGGAGTCACTTGCTCTACGCGGTAGGTGTCGATTGTCCAAAGAATGTCCAAGAAGTCGACTTCAATATCCCGAAACGCACGCACAGACTCGTTCTGAATGCGATCCCGGAGAAGCTGCTGCTTGTCGCTTGGATTTCCGACGAGCGCTTCGACGCGCCGTTGATCACTAGGTTGAACAGACGATGCCATGCAGTCATTCTGCCCGACGCAGTCGACGTTCCCTTCTTTCCCTCGCCGCGTCCAATAATTGCGCGATCTCGGGAGCCGCTAACCCAGCTCCAGTTCCAAGGACCGCAGCATCAACGCGCTTTGCGACTTCGGTCCACTGCCCGTTTCGCAATTGCGTTTCCAACGACCGACGCTGCGGAGCAAGCTCGTCCCAGGCCCGCTCCATAACGTCAGCGTTCGGAAGGGGCAAGGAGGCGGCCTCGCGCGGCTCCATCTTCAATATCCCACCACCATAGGAACGACCGTTGATCTCTGCTCCCAGCATCGTGACGGAGTTGAGGCACATGAAGGGCAACGCTGCCGTCGTGATCGTCGGCGCGTCTGCCTTCAGCCGTACACCATGCATTGAGTTCAGGAAAGCCGCTTTGGCCGTGTTGGCGATAAGCCTCGGATAATTGTGGCTCATGTAGGTGAAAAACAAGTCCGGGGCGCTGGAAAGCGGTGGTCTCCACCACGGCGTGCGGATCTGACACTTGTATGCCTGGTCCACGCTCAAAGATTCCCCGTACTCCGTGTATCGTCTGCGCTCCTCGGTCTCATCATCCGCGGATGGACGAAATAGCCAAACTCGCTCGCCCGCCTCACGAAGCTCGCGCCACTGCGCGGACGTGAAAGAAGCTCCCTTCAAGTGCCGAGTTCCCGGCGGACTAATTCGGACGAGCTGCGATTCTTCGAGCTTGTACTCGAGACGAGTGGTTTCCGAGATCGCGAAGAAACTGTTTGCACCCGTGACGATGCCGAGTTCCGAAGTGCCGTAATCGCTCAACGTTGAAAAGGACTTCGCAACGACTTCTCGGTACAGGCCCCGAGCCGCTTTGGGAATGAGGATGTCGGTCCATTTCCCACTAGTCGGGGGCGTGACGTTCAGCTGCATGTAAGGCCGAATCTTCGCGAGATCGTCGGCAGATTCGACATGCCAAAGCGAGAAGGAATCGCAGCCTCCGCGGCCCTCGGCCAGGAGCAACACCACGTCGGCGAGAGCGTCGTGGAACTGCAACTTGTCGAACATCACGAGATTCACCCGTTCAAATCGCGAACGGAGCCATGTCCGGATGGGCTCTGCGTACCCCACCGTCAGAAGCTCCGCCGGGAGCACCATAGCCAGACGTCCGTCTGGTTTCAGAAACCCTGCAGCGTGGGCCAGGCTTGCGGCCCAGGAGGAAGCCATCCCATTGAGCCGAACGCCCTGCTTAAAAGCAGCTTCTACAGACATGCGGCGAGAGTCGCCGATGTGCTCCTGGTATCGGATAAATGGAGGATTCCCGACTACCGCGTCCAGATACGGCAACGGTGCATCGAGGGTGTCCGGCGTCGGTACTGCAAAAAAGTCAGACGCGACAAGATGTGCATCGAGCCCTTCGTCCTCCAGCACCCGCATGGCTTCATCTAACGAAGCATTATGAAGGTCGATTCCAAATACCTGGCTATCGAGGTCGCTCGTCTGGCGCCCGAGTGCTTTCAGCCGCTGGCCGGCTGCAATCAGGAAAACTCCATCGCCGCACGTTGGATCCAAAATGGTCGCATTCGGGTCATCCTGGATCGCCCATGCCGCCAAATGTTCCGCGATGGCGGGGGGCGTAAAGAAGGCCCCACGAGCCTTGCGGAGATCCGCTGTATCCCCCGGAAGAAGCTCCATACCTGCAACTGTACGGCGTATCGGCTGGTGTTCATCCATGCCTCGCCAAACACCTTCGGTTAAGTTACCGACGCCCACTACCACTCTCCCAGTCGAATGTTTATTCGATCCCCACACTAGATCCCACGACTGACAATCGCCTCGAGATCCCCGTACTTCGAAGGTCGATTTGTCCTCACCTATGAGTTACTGAATGATTCGCCGGCGGAGTCCTATGTAGCTATTTCTTTTCAGACGTCCCGGTTTCGCTCTCAAGCGTCCAAACGAATGCCAGACCGGTTCTTGGAAACATCCACCCGTCGAAAGCAACTCTGATGGTCCGGCCAGGAAGATCCTCCGGCGACCTCGTGATTCGAGTTCTGCGACCGCTCGCGATGAGGTCGAGAACCCTCACGCTGTGGATGCGGCTGTCGCTGTAGTCCAAATCAAGTGAGATGTTGCGCGTCGGCTGCTCGATATCGAAGTACAGAAGATGCCCGCTCTGAGGCGTGATCGTGCGATACAGGTACGAAACGCGGACAGGTTTTCCGGCAACCACCACGTCTTCCGGAACCTTCGCGGTGTACGTCTGGCCAGCCTTCTGAGTAGTGCGACGAATAGAGGTCGGCACTCCGTCGATGCTGTACTCGAGGAGCTCGAATGCATCCTTGTCTCCGGCGTCGAATCCGGGACGGGGTGTCATGTACCAGGCGCTCGTCACCGGTGTCTCGCTCAGAAGGTCAAGGTACTCGGCACGATCCGAGACGCAGGCGAACCGATGAACCGGACTTGCCGGAATGGTTGTGTACTCGCGGCGAACCGTCACGATGAAGTACGGCGTGGGGTTGGTGGCGGACACGGCAGCTTCTGAGACGCGGATCGACATGTCCATGTCATGCCAGCGGGTGGGTGCACGAATGGCCTGGTCGCGAACGTCGGTATAGACCTCGCTTGCGAAGTCTCGATCGCCCAGTCGAAGCGCGAGCGAATTGGTCGCGATGCTATCGAGCAACTCTGGGGTCGCCACTCGCTTGAGGTCTTCTATCTCTACGCCGAAACCTCGTACGACGGCGTCCCGAAACGCAGGAGCTGATTCGCTCAGGAGGCGCCGCAGCCTCGCGTCTTGACGCTTCTCGCTGTCGCGACCATCGACGTAATCCCAGACCATCACGAATGCCCCGGTGATGAACAGTGTCGAACCGAGTTCGCCTATAGGCAGTGTCGCCAGCCATTCCGGACCGCTCGACCGTGACCACTTGTCCAGCATCAGAAGGGCGACACCGGCAACAGTAGTCACTAGGGCAATTATTGTGACCTTGAGTTTGTAGATGCGTTGAAAGAAATCGTGGCGCATAGGCTGCGCTTGATTATGACAGGCCAAACTCGTTTTGTGAATACTTATGAGTAGCAACGGATCGCAGACTTTGCCCGCGATCCGTTGCCCTCTATTTGGCCTTAGCCATCTCCGCCTTCGCGCGCCATATTCCACCTCCTGAGTTCGAGGCGCCCACCAAATAAGCGGCCAGGAAGCCGCCCAAGTTTCGCGCCTTGAACTGGATGCTACTCATAAGTATGTAGACCTTCAAGTAGCATTCCGGGAGCCTCGAAATGTTATGGAAGGCGATCTTCAGCGGGCCGTAGGGCGCAATCTCCGGCGTTACCGTGAAGAACGCGGGCTCAGCCAGGAGAAATTTGCCGAACTCGTCGGGTTCCACCGCACATACATGGGTGGGCTGGAGCGAGGCGAGCGCAACCTCACGCTTCGCTCGGTCGAGAAGCTCGCCGCCGCGCTACACACAAATCCGCTGGACCTCATGACTGAATAAGGTCAGCGCCGACAACGTTGAACGCGAAGAATGCACTTCCATCGGATCTCGATTACAAGTCGACTCCGCAGCGCCGGGCTTCGCGCCTTCTTCACAAGGGCACTCAGCAGTCCGGGCTCGGCGAGCGCCCAGTTGACTACGAAGCGATCCTTGACACCGCGCAATAGAGTGGCGCGCCGCTCCGTTCTTCAGTGCTTAACATGCGGAAATAGTTGCGCGGCCGCCCTGTTCACTATTCAAAGATCGTCATCGTGAGGGAAGCCGATTTCGATCCGTTTGCCGTATCTACCGAGATTAGGGGATCGATGGACAACCAGTGGGATCCGGGCACGTAGCCCGGGCTGCTCTCATCACGCACCATGACCTCGTACTTCATGAACGCGTTAGCGCCGGGCGCGTAGTTTCCGATATTGGCAAAAATGTCGTAGGAGTCTTCTTGTCCACTAACCTCAACCGGCTCGTACTTGTTCGCAGTGTTCGAGGTCGCTAGGCGTGCAGATCCCTCGACAAAACGAAGCCCGCTTGGCAGTTCAGCAGAGCGCATTGTGACGTTGTTCTGCTGCGTCGTCCCTGTATTGCGGTATTCGACGCGAACCTCAAGAACAGTCCCAGGCCCCACTTGCAGTCCGTCCGCGAACAAGTCGTCCGAGCCTTTTACGCGGGCTTGTGCGACGACAGTAAAGTTTGGCTGTGCGATGACGAGCTCAAAGCTAACCCAGCCTGAACAGTCGGCCTCTACCACGCCGTCGATTCGGCTGCACCCGATTAAGGCGCCTTCTCCGAAGAGGTCGTCGACGTCGACGAGACTTTCGTCTAATGCTCCCGCGACGTGTATAGCCGCGCTCCCCTGAACATACCTGACTGCTGCGCCCTCGTCCGGAGAAGGGAGGGCCACAACAACTGAGTCCCAGATCTCTGCGGGCGAAACATTGTCTGCAGAGAGGATGGCATCGAAAGTATCTGAACCTTGGAACGTGGCTGGCACCTGCAGTCTCAACCGAACGCCGGTCGCAGATTCACCGCCAGCGATCGCATCATTCGAGAAATAAACGTGACCCGAGATGGTATCGCCAGCCTTAACGAGGAGGCTGTCGTCAAGGGAATCGTCGCCCTTAGCATCAGGTTTGATCTCGAAGAAGTTCCGCTCATCGCCATACTCAGGATGATCGATCATGGAGTTTAAGGCTGCCTTCGGCCCCCTACCCGAGTAGGCGATCGCGTCTCGGAGTGGACCCCATCCCGCCGTTGCGACGGCAGTTCCAGAGTCGACAGGTGACGAACTGGTGTGCAGCGGGCCAGAGTCGCTCTTCACGACTCGAAGTTGGACTGTCACATAGCTAGCGAACTGGTAACCCGGCTTGATGAGTCCATCCATCGCATCAAACCCAAGAGCTTGCCCGACGTCTGAAAAAGCATCGGTGCCCAACGCTAAGCCACCATCTGGATGCGCGTTGTTCTCAAGGAGAACGGTTCCTGGGTCGAGGACTACCTCGACGCCCGGGTCAGTGTGTATAGTGGCGCCGTCCCACACCGTCTCAGCATTCGCTGCGGAAAGCATGCCAAAAACTGCGAACGCATTTTCTCCCGAGTTGATCCACATTTTGAGCTTCGCGTCCTGGATAAATTCTGCCGTCGCGTTTGTGACGGCCTCCGAGTTCTTGACGTAAACGCGCATATAGAACACGTCGCCAGGATCGGCCCACACATCGTCGTGCCAGATATTGGGGACATCGGCCGTGGTCTGCTGACGCAAGCCGACGAAGTTCCGCTCATCGCCGATATTTGGATTGTCGGTGATGCTGTTGAACGCAGGAAAAGAAGGGCCCCCGCTTGCGGTCGTGAACACTTCTCGCTCAGGACCCCATCCCCCTCGAACGTATTCAGATTCATTGACGGAGGGAAGGGGTTCCGTCTCGCCCGGATCCTGCACTGAGGGAAAACTCGGCTGCAAGTTTGGGATGACAACAGGCGCGAATGCTATCACGACGGCAATTGCGACGCCGATTGTGACGCCGATTGTGACGCCGATTGCGATCATAGGGATACGACGCCGACGAGGCCTCTCTTTCGCATGCTTCGAAACCACATCATCTGATTCGCTGAGCGGCAGGTCAGCAGGTTTCGGTGATTCGACAGGCGGAGGTTCAACGAAGGATTGGACCGACGTTTCCGCAACTTCGATGAGGCGCAAGTACCGCTCGATCGAGTTGAGAAGTGCTTGAGCGAACTCCTGTTTAAGGTTAAATCCGGTACGTGCGCCATAGATTTCTTGAGCCGATCCAGCGAGCTTCGATGCGTGGTAGACCGAAGCAGCCCATCCTTGACGCAAGGTGCGCGAGTGATATGGGAGGGTCGGCTTCGCATATGCCACCTTGAACCGCGTGTAGTAATCCGGAGTAGGTGCCGGGATGTACAGCCATGCAATGGCACCGAGAGAGAGGGCAACAAGACGAGTTCGTTCTCCGAGGTCTTCGACTGCCTCATCTTTGAGTTCGGCCGCAGCAAGCATGAACCCTGCGTACTCATCCGCGTCTAAAGAATCCTTGGAAAGTGCCTTCGCGACGAGTTCTCGGAGACGGTTCGTGCCAACCCCCTGGAATCTCGCTTTCTCGAGAAATATTCTGTCGATCTCAACTTGCCATTCCGTAATGACTGGTTGCGATTCCTTCGAGAACATGACCAAAGCATATTGATACAAGAACCCGCAATCGACCCGGCGTCAGCCTCCGGGCGTTGTTCTAAACACAACACCCGCATGACCCCTGCTCGGAGCCCAATGAAAGGGGGATCTATATTGACATTTAATCATGTTTGTTGTATAAGAAGGCGGGGATTGGCCAACTATCTGGAGGTCAATCATGCAATACAACTCAGCACAAACCGCAGCAAACGAATTCTTCTCGTTCACGTTTGATCCCTGGGACTACTATCCCAAGATCGACCAAGAGGAAGCCGATTTGCAGGAGTGGCAACAAAAACTGGAGTTTGTCTCCGACTTCTTGGAGCTTTGGCTTCTCACCGGCCGAGCTCACGAAGCCTGCATCGGAAAGTTCGGGATCTATGCCCACGCTGTTTCGCTCATCTTTGCTGAGCTTGACGCGCATCCGACGTTCTACCCTGGCGCAGACAGGATTCCATTCCTGCCTCCCACACCACCGCAGTTCCGAGGACCGTCGATCGAGGTTGAAGGCGACTTCGTTGTTGCCCCATCCTTCGTGTTGCCTGGTTCGCTTACTCGTGAACGATTCAAGGAAACAGCTCTATACAGCCCGAAACAACGCCGGTACCGAATCAAACAGTTCCTTGCGAACCCATGGGTATTTCGCCATGGACCCGGCCATTAGGCCAAAGGAACAACCCAGCATCGTGTCATCTGCAGTACCCCGACACAACCAATCCCCATCGCCCCTGCCGGAATTTTCTGGGAGGGGCATTTCTTCTTCTCTCACCCTATGGCTCACGTTTTCAACTCGGTTCCACCGAGTTCAACGAAGCTTTCCACTCGTTCCATTTGACTTTCCACTCTGCCATCTGGAGCTGCCAGTCCTTCGGTCATAACGTCGAAATGTGATCAACAGACGTTGATCACAAGCCCTCGATCAGTACAGATACGGAGCTGCAGATGATCAACTCAAAGGCCACACTCAGGACGGAGGACGAGCTGGAGCTCTCCACCGCAGGCCTCGTCGACTACTTCGTGGTTAGCGATGGAGATGGTGAGCGGTGGCTCGCTCCACGCCAGTCACTTGGAAACGGGATATTCCGAACGCCAGACGACCCCACGGAATCGGGGGTGTCGCCGTGAGCAACCGCCTCGAAGAACCAGACGACGAACGACCGGGCAAGGAGTTGCTCCGCGCCCCTCACCCCCGCTGGATGTTGGAGCATCCTCCGCGTGGGTAGTTGCCTTAGCGGACAGGCTCCTCCGTACGGCTCTGTACAGGGCTAAAAAGCTACTCGACGACAGCGAGAGGCTCTCTTTCTGCATCTCAGGCAATAGACCTTCTGCAGCCTATCAACGACCGATATCCCAACCCCAAGACGAACGCCATCCTCAGCGCCAAGCACTACACCGGCACCCAGCGCCTGATTACCGGGCTGAAGCGCGACCTCAACCGACTCTTCAATTCGGCCGCGGATCGACCCCGCCCTCGAGCGTGATCTGCGGGAGATCGTCTCCACACTCGAAACAGTCATCGCGCGTATTCAGGAAGAAGCACGCGCGCAACTCGCAACCGCCGAAAAGGCGGTCCGCGACTTCAAAGAGGAGCATCCGACGCCGTAGCTCCAAGCTTCCGGCCGCTCTCGGTCGGGATAGGCGGGGTGACGCAGTTGGAGCTGCGTCACCCCCGTCACCTCAGCAACACCCGTCTATTCATCGCCAAATGAAAACAAGAAAGGCACTTCAATGACGCGCACCAACCTACCGCGCACACTCGGGACCATCTCCCTTTTGTGCGTCGTTGCCATCGGACTCAGCGGCTGCGGAACGACCGCTCCCGGAGAGCTCAGCCAGAATCAAAGACTCCTCGAAAACTGCCCGCCTGGCACGAGCATCAACGCAGTTATTTATTCAGATGGCACTGGTTCCGGGCGCACCGATCAGAACGACACCGATCGGCTCAAGACCATCGAAGACGTAGCCCGCAAAACGGCCGTGTGCGGTGGCCATCTGAAGGTCTCGGTGTTCTCCGCGGGGTCGGCGTCGACGGTCACCGTTTATGACAGCGAAATCGAGCTACCTGGCGCCACAGAAAACGCGCGGCTGCGCAAAGTGCCCGATGCGGTGGCCGAGGTCATGGGCGAAATCCGCGAGACCTACGCAGGAGCTATCGCTGCGCTTCCCGGAGGTGGTACTGATATCAACGGCCTATATCGACTGGCCGCTGAGCAGCAGGCCCAATTTGGTGACGGCTACCAGTTGAACTTCGTCATCCTCACAGACGGGCTGAACAACCTCTCCGGCGTTGTTCTCGACAGCCATGCGCTCTCCCTGGAACAAGCGATCGCCTTGGCCGATCAAGTGCATGTCCCAGAACTACCAGGTGCGACCGTCACCGTCGCCGGCCTTGGCCGCATCGCTGGTCAGCCAGCCCCGTCTGAGCTCGTCGAGGGTCTGGTTGCGTACTTCGACCGGCTCTGCGAGAACACAGGGGCTGCATCCTGCTTGTCCGTCACGGATTGGCGGTGAGCACGATGTCGAAGAGCCGCCCGAGGAATCGACTCGCGCACCCCGTCCGCTTCCTCGATCACGACGCTACGACCAATCAAACTCAGATTGCAGAGGAGATCACTCTCCAGCGCGTAGACGAAGCTGCAGCCATTGCTCGTCCGGAGAACATCTCCGGGACGTGGCTTGAGGACGAGTACACGGAGCTCGAAGCCGAACAGTCCCCCTTGTGGGACGCGTCGGGGCGAGAGACCTCCCGCACGGCGGAGGTCGAGGCTGCCGGCCTCTCCCCTGCCGCCATGGGGGCAGAGCGAATCACCACGAACCATACTCCGGTCATGGATGCGGCAGCCATCCGCTACCAGAACACAGTCGATGCGCTTGCCCCATTCCGTCGTCGCCCGCCGGGCGGAAAACTGCTGCATTACGCCGCAAAGGGCGGGTTGCTCCTAGGGGACATGATCGGCGTCACCTTGATGGGCATCAATATCGGGGACTACCCAGTGCTTGCCTTCCTCATGTCGATCTCAGCTGCATCCGCCGCCGTCATCTCCGGGCTCGTTGGGGCGGAGGTACGCGACCTGCGCTCTGCCCAACGACGTCGACGAGAGATCGACTCACTCACCGATGAGCAGCGCCCCTTCCAGCATCTCTTTTCGGGCAGAGACGAAGGTACGAAGATCGTCAAGATCCTTTGCGGCGTATCCGGCGGAGTTGCGATGACCATCGCTCTGGCGATCTTTGCGGGGCGGGCCGACCTGGAAGGAGGCTTGACCGGCCTCATCTACGGAGGAATCGCTGCGGCCGTGGCCGCGGCAAGTTTCATCGAGTCCTATATGTACGCGGATGAGATCGCTGATCAAATGGACAACGCCAGCATCAGCTACGAGAAGGAACTGGCCCGACACCAGCGTTTGGCCGGCTCGGCGGCATGGCAAAGCAAGCTCGCGAAGGACGCCGAAGCGAGCTCCATCCGCGAGGAGCACGAGCTTCGAGGCAAGGCGGCTGCTGCCAAGATTCGCGCTTTGAAGTGGGGCATCTTACGAAGGAACCCAGGAGTGGCAGGGCACGGCGTAGGCGTTCCTGCCGTAGGCCTGGTTGGCCGGACTGCACGAGATGGAAGTCCAACATGAACGCGCAGCTACAGCCTTCTTACCTCCAGATGGCAACTGTCTTGCCAGTGCCCGCCCTCTCGTTAGCCCGGAGCGACAACGACCTTTCAATTCAACTCGACTGGCCCGGCATCGACCCGGTGCACCCGTGCCTCGACGTGCTTTGCTGCGACCAGTCGGGCTCCGTCGTCGCGGTGGGCGGTAACGACCCGATCGGTAACCGGTTCCGGGAGGCCAAACGAGCAATCAAGGTCGTGCGGGCTTGGACATCGACGAAACGCCCGAAAGTCGCGGTGATTCACTTCGACCAGCCCTCCACCGCCGACAGCGGAGTAATAACACTGTCAAGTCGCACGGCGCTGATCCGTTTGGACGCTGCGCTCAGAGTGCCCGTGGGTGCGGCTGGGAGCAGCAATCTATCCCCTTCGCTCGCTCAGGCCGAGAAGCTTGCCGCGGCCTACTCGGATCATGAAGTGCGGTTGACGATCCTGTCGGACTTCGAACTCACGGATTCGGACCCGGGATCGGTCTTCCAACGGCTTGCTTCTTTCCCCGGCGAAGTCCACGCGGTTGTTCTCAACGCGCAGCCTCCCGCTGAGTTGACGGCGGACAACATCACGATCACCCGCCTCGAACACGGAGATCCCCCAGGAGCCTTAGCTGCCGCCATCCACCGATCATTGACGGCAACGAGACGCGGTCGATCGTTCTCAGCTCCGGGCCACTCGTCACAGGGAGATGCCCGATGAGAACCCACGATCTTCCAGTGATGTCCTTCACGCACACCGACTTGCAGCTTGCCCGTGAGGAACTGACGGCGTTCGTCGAGTTAATGGCCGACAAGACAGAGGCACGGGCGGGAATCGGTTGGATCGGCACTCCCGAGGCGCCGAACACATGGAACGCCCTCTCACGCGCCTGGGAGGACGCCCTCTTAACGGGGGCGCCCTTGCCAGTTTCAAACACCGCCTGCGAGAACGTCATACTCCTCACTCCCGCAGCCAACGTCGCGTACCGCTTCTGGCATGACGTGACCCATCTCGAGCGCGGCAGAAACTTCAGCAACGCGCACGAACTCGATATGGCCAACTTCCACTTGTGGGAAGCAGAGCGCCATGGTGTCGAACGAGGATCGCTCCCCTGGCGACTTCTCTATGCCGATGCCGTCGGCAACGTTCTCCATTGGGCGGCGCTCCGTCGCTTCGTCAGTAACCAGCTGGTGTTCATCGTGAACGTCGTCCAGTACGGCATGGAAGCTGCGCTGCTGGCAGAGATGGCACGCCACGGACTACTTCACCCCCAGGTGCTGCCGTTCGGTGTGGACTTCACAACGGATTCCGCGCATCCCATGCCGCCGTCCGACTGGGCGCGCTGGTCTCGGTAGCGGCCCGTCCCGTCGACCGTCGTATCTCGTCGCACAAAAACGATGCGACGGCCGACAAGACAGTTGCCCGCGGTGCGTCTCTGCTTCATAACTACCCGCTGAACTCAGCTCGCCGCGACAGCGGCACCCATCATCAGTGGCTGAGAAAGGAGACCCTTCATGACCTCAACCGAAGATCAAAGTCAACCAAAGAGATACCCGGCCAAGCGCTACCGCACGCTCACTCTTGACCCGCCCTGGCCGCACATGCAGAAAGGGAAACTTGGCGCGGTCAATCACTACCAGCTCATGACTGTCGATGACATAGCCCGCCTCCCCGTCCCTGAACTGATTGAAGACAACGCCCATGTCTGGATCTGGTGCTTCGTTGCTTCTCGGATGGATGCGCAGCGCATAGCTGAAGAACGCTGGGGGCTGACCTTCAGATCAGAGCTCATCTGGGATAAGAGAAAGACTGGCCTCGGCAACTACCTGCGTGGCTCCCACGAACATCTTCTCTTCTTCACCAAGGGCAAGGCGCCGATTCTTTACAAGGCACAGCGGGATGTCGCGGACTGGCCGGTCAGCGACCACAGCCACAAGCCCGAGGAAGCTATGGTCGCGATCCAACGCTGTTCCCCCGGCCCCTATCTCGAGATCTTTGCTCGTAGAAGGTTCCCCGGAGTCGATGCGTGGGGCAACGAAGCGCCCGGCGGATCCGACATCTTCATCCCCGGATTCCCCGTTCCCGAGTACTCCGAGAAAGCTCTCAGCCCAGTCGCCGGCAGCGGCGACCAATGGGCCGACGGTGTGATCCGAACGGCAGCTTGACTGTGCCCCACTTCCCTAATGGCAAACCAGATCCGGCAAGGAAGGTTCCTATGAGCCAGAGATTTTTCACCGCTTGTCTTCTCGTGCTAGCCGGTGTCGTGGCGATCTGGATCGCGCTTGAGCTCCTCGCCCAAATGTGGGGCTGGATCGTTCTCGTAGTTGCACTCGGGCTCACCACCTGGGCCATCTACCACGTCATCCGCGCACGGCGGGACAGGTGGTGAACCATGAGCACATTCGCCTCTGGTCAGGTGTTGTTAAATGCACAATCTGTCTTGACTGTTATCAAAAGTGAACATATAACCAGGGCCAGGAGAACTGTCCCTAAAAGTGAACAGCGGCTGGTGGGTCGTCCTTGTAATCAGGAGAACCACGCCCATGAATAGTCCGATTCCACGAAAGTCCCCGGTTTCCCGCCGGGTTGGCGGCCATCGCATCGTCGTGCGTTCGCAGCCAATGCAACCTGCCAACACGGCGCTGCTTGCCGAAGCACTCATCCTCCTCTCAAGCCAGCAAGCCGCCACCGCACGCGATCAGCCCGCGCCACATCTCGCCGGAATTCAGAAGCTTGCCGACAGTCGCCCTTCAGTGAACGAGGAGGCCTCCGATGATTAGCACCGCGCCTCCCGTTTATTCACGGCTGTTCTTGCCTCACCCGTTGCTTCCGGCACAGGTGGGCGCATTCCTCACCCGAATCGCGGCGGAGCACGACGGGCACCCGCTCATCCTCGAGACGCGGGCAGATGCATCCGGCATTCAGCACCTCATCGGCTGTGAACCGACGGCGGTGCACTCGATCCGGCGACTCCTGACCGACCTCATCCCTGGTAGCCAGATGACAGGCCTCGACGGCTACGCTCGCACAAGCATGCTCGCCGCGGGCAGGATCACCGTCCAACCTCCCGGACTTCCGCTGGCGGTCGACGCACCCGAGGCAGTCCTTCGAGGTGTGTACTCGGCGCTCGCTCGTACCTTCAAGGCGGGCGAGGCCGTCTGCATCCAGCTCGTCCTCGGCTCTGGCGTCGCTCCTCGCACGGTGCCCGCGAAGATCGACGAGCCAGGCGGGATGGGCATCTGGCAGGCGCTCACCGCTGGCAAGAAGAATGCCTCCGCTGAAACTCGTAACCGGGTTCGCGACCGCGCCAGCGGCTACCGACTCGACTGCGCCCTGCGCATCGGCGTGGCAGCTGGGAGTGCCGACAAGCGGCGGCGGATGGCACGGCAGCTCGCATCCGCCATGGCCGTCGCACAGTCCCCCGGCGTGGAGATCGGCCTAATTCGCGAACACCCCAACCTGCTCAACATGAGTCCCGTCCCTCGGCGCTGGGCGACGCGGCTTGCGATCCCCGAGTTGGTCGCTTTGTCGGCCTGGCCGGTCAGCGTCAATTCGCTTCCCGGTATGCCACCAATCCATCCGAAGGTTCTTCGCGCGGAGTCGAGCGTACATACGGGCTCTCGTGTCTTTGCGCGTTCCCTTGCACCCGGAGATGACCGCAGACTCGGCGTCAGTTCGGCTGATTCGCTTTTCCACGGAATCGCTATCGGACCGACCGGATCCGGCAAGACCTCCGCGCTGCAGCACCTCATGGAAGCAGATATCGCCGCCGGTCATGCTGTCGTCGTTGTCGACCCGAAGGACCAGATCCCTGATTCTCTTCTCAGGCGCATCCCGCGAGAGCGGTGGGCCGATGTCGTCGAGATCGATGCTTCCGCTGAGCACCCCCACGGCTTCAATCCACTCGATGCAACGGGCCGCGACCCCGATGTCGTCGCGGACTCCATCCTTTCTGTCTTCTCTAAGATCTTCGAGGATGGCTGGGGACCGCGCACTGCTGACATCTTCTCTGCCAGCCTGCGGACGTTGGCCCGAACGGGGACCGCCGAACATCCGAACACTTTGCTCGATCTGCCGCGTTTGTGGACCGACGCTTCCTATCGACGCAGCCAAGTTGGCGCGATCCAGGACGACGTCGCACTCGCTGGGTTCTGGTCTTGGTATGAGTCGCTGGCGCCGCCCGCGCAGGCCAACGTCATCGCTGCGCCGATGAACAAGCTCCGGCAGGTGCTGCTCCGTCCCGCTGCGGTCAGGATCCTTGGCCAGCGAAAACCTACCTTCGCCTTACGGAATGTGTTCCGCGAGCGCAAGATTGTCATCGTTCCGCTCAACGAGGGACGCATTGGCCCACTGACTGCGCAGCTCATCGGCTCGCTCGTGATCTCCGAAGTTTGGCAGGCAACGCAGGAACGCGCCGCTGAGAAGCACCACCAGAAGCATCCTGGATTCGTCTATGTGGATGAAGCGGATCGGTTTCTGAACTTGCCTGTGTCACTTGCTGATGCACTTGCAAGGAGTAGATCTCTCTCGGTCGGTTGGTCCCTCGCCATCCAGTACTGGGACCAGCTGTCGAGAGAGATGAAGGCAGCGGTCAAGACCAACGCCCGCACAAAGATCGTCTTCCAGGTCGAGTCCGACGAGGACGCTCGCACCACCGCGAAGTTGGCACCTGAATTGACCCCTCTCGACTTCATGTCGCTCGGGAAGCACGAGGTCTACACCCGATTGGTCGCGAACGGAGCAACCACCGGCTGGGCACTCGCAAAGACCCTTCCACCATCGAGAGCGTTCTCCCGCCCCAGCGAGGTACGGGCCGCAAGCAGGAAGGCGCATGCGCTCACCGCGCCCACACACGATGAACATGCACCACAAACGGAGCTCGCTGCGCCGCCTCTAATCCCGCCACCCCTCTCCACTTCTGGACGCGCAGGGCGCGTAAGGAGGGCTCCTTAATGCGTGTGTTCATACCTCTCGACCGATCGACCTCCCGTCGTCTCGACCGTCTTATCGACCGTCTCTCCGCGTCCTCGACGACGCCCCCAGATGCCCGCCACGACGGCCATCTCTCTTCTCCTAAGGATGGGACTCACCCCTGTATCAGGGGTTACCACGATGTCACTGGGGCAGTCACCCACTCGATGTTGGCCGCTGTGCTTGGAGGAAGATTATGAGCTACCAAAATCCCCGAGCAGTGATCGCTCAGTTGATGCCGCGCGATCTTGCGATCCTCGACGATGTCGAAGCATTCCGACTACTCACCACCCGACAAGTCCAGCGGCTGCACTTTCGCATCGCTCCCGCTCACCACGCCAGTTTCGGGGCCGCTACCAAAGCAACGATGCGCGTCCTTTCAAGGCTGCAACGGATAGGGGTAATCGGCCATCTCGAGCGTCGTATAGGCGGCGCACGACGCGGTAGTCAAGGATTCATCTGGCAGCTCACATCTACAGGTGCGACCGTACAGCGAACGCGCCGAGGCGAAACGCGTCGACGACGCTACATCGAGCCGTCTGCGCTGTTCACGGATCACACGCTGGCCGTAGCCGACCTCGCTGTCACCATCCGCGAGCTCGCCGATAGCGGCGCATTGGAGATACTCGACCTCGAAACGGAACCGGCCTGCTGGCGAGGGTGGGCCGGTCACCAGAGCATCGCGGAGACACTCAAGCCGGATCTCCATGCGGTCACCGCAACCGCTGAGTTCCAGGACCACCTCTTTATCGAAGCGGATCAAGGCACTGAGCATCTGCCCCAGATCCTGACCAAGTGCCGCGTCTACGCGCGGTACCACCAGGCGGGAATCGAGCAGCACACGCGAGGTGTCTTCCCGGCTGTGCTCTGGGTTACCCCAACTGAGAAACGCGCGGCTGCCCTCGAGCGCGCGATTGCGAAGGACGAAAGCTTGCCACCAGCAATCTTCCACGTCATTACGACGAGTCAGTTCGTTGAACATCTGACGGAGTCGGAGGAGTCACCATGACCGGCGACGACTCCCCCGCGTTGACGCAACGAGCTACAGCAACGAATCACATCATCACCTCGAAAGGAGGAACAACTATGAAACCGAGACCAACCAAGATCCACCGGCGCCGAGACGAACACGGCAGTGACCCGCACACGGAGCCACACCTCCGACAGCAAGAAGAACTAGCCGAACAGGAGATCAATCGTGGACTCAACGCCGCCGCGCACACCAACAGTGGAATCGACGCGGCAATTGCCAGGCTCATCGCTGCGACCCTGCACGCAGGATCGGGCACCGCCCTCGAACACTTCGCATCCACAGGTGCGCTCCATCTGAACGGAGCACTCAATGAGCTTGAAGGCGGAGATTCGCAGCTGCGTCAGATACCGTGGCTGGCCGCGCTTTGGGACTTCCTCGAACGAATCGAACGACCAGACCACGATTACCCAGAGCTGCACTTCGACGAACCGACCCCACAGATATATGTCCAGGCAAGTAGTCCAGAAACAGGACTTGAACCAGATGGCCGCTGGCTCGATGCCACCATCACAGAAGCTGAGCTGCGCAGTCAGCTGGACGAGATCGCGCTGACCCGCGGCACGAACCGAACCAAAGCCGCCGTGACCAGCTGGGTTGGTTTCTACGACCTTGAGCTTGATGCGGACGCACCAGCGAAAGAGATCACGCACCACGGGCGCATGGTCGCGCGATACGGCGAAGCGTATGCGCTCTATGCGGCACACGCGGGCTTCCCAGTGGATGAGGGCGCGTTCCTCCTCCGCTATCACGACAGTCATCCTTCGGTAGTCGACTTCCTTGCGTCGATGCTCGAGGGCACCACTCCTACTACTGCCAACCCACCCCTCGACGTCAGCACGGCGAGCGCTGAAGCGCTGCACGATCTCGAAACGGCGCTGCGCAGGGAATGGCTGTGCCTCGATGGACGAAGCGGCGGCGTTCATGTCTTCAATCGCCAATTTGGCCTTCCAGAACGAGAGGAGACATAAGCCATGGAACACGAACGACACCCCGAGAGACCGCGTGACAGCCGTAATCGTGAGTTTCAGGCGGCCCGCGAAGATCAGATCTCTCAGGGCATCGAGTCGGCGCTCAAGGAAGGACGCGATATTGACGTAGCTACTGCTCGCCAGATTGCTCTCATGCTTGCGGCAGGCCAAAGCGGGGCTCTCGCTGAGTACGCTCGCAGCGGTAACAGTCTCAATCGAGAGCTCCGCGAGGAGTACCTAGCGATCTACCACGACCTCGGTACGAGCCGTCACATCCGCGAAGCGATCGACTGGCTCGGTGCCCATCTGGTCAAGAAAGAGAACGCGTCGACCAAACGTCCACACCAGCCACCGGGGGCGCCGCTCCTCCAAAATCTGCTGTGGCGCACCAGTCTGGGTCACGAAGCAGACGGCTTGTTAGTGGGCGTCCGGGCCGATATGCCGAACGAGATCGTCGATTCCCTGCCGGAGCGCCTCATCCCGATGCTCAATCGTCACGGCGAGGCTTTCCGGGCCTTCCTGCTCCTCGACGACGTCGAAGCGACTGCAAACAACATCGAGGAGGCCTTCACGGACAGCTTCGTGGGCGTGTACTCCTCGCGAGACGACGTGATCCATGGCTTCACTGAGGTGGATGGATTTGCGGAAGCGCTGGCATACATACGCAGGCAATTCATCGGCGGGGAGTTCGTTGATCTCGATATGGATGGGCTGTGGAACGAACTCCGAGAGGTCTGGGACATCACCATCCTCAACGGCGAGTTCTATGTATTCGCTCGATAGCTCGCCCTCGGTTCGGTGGTCCCTGCGGAAACGTGCAGGGTGACATCCCCGATTAGCGAGTTCGCTAAGGGCAGACAGAAAGTGTTGTAAAAAAGTATCTTGACCAGCATTTTTATTGCAAAGAGAGTAAAATGAGAGGGATATAAGTGGAGACCCGTTCAATGCGACACGCAGAACCGGCCGCGCGTCTCGGCCAGCTCATTCAACAGACGCGCCAATCCCGGAATCTCTCTCTCCGTCGCCTCAGCTCGATGTCCGGCGTTGCCCACACGACGATCCTGAAGATCGAACGCGGAGGCATTGCCCGTCCTCGTCCCGACGTCCTGACGGCCCTTGCCCAAGCGCTCGAGATACCGATTGCCGATCTATTCGTGATCGTGAGCTATTCGAGCCCACACGACCTCCCGTCCTTCGCCCCCTACTTACGCGCTCGTTATCGCGATCTCCCACCGGAGACCATCAACGATCTCGTCGCTTACTTCGAGAACCTCACCGCGCAAGAAGGTATCCGGCTGGACGGACCCCCTAACAAAGAAGACGAACAGCGCTAAAACACAAACATTGATCGCTCGATCCCTGGGTGGGGAAAGAGAAAGGAGAGACACAACCAATGACACCTTTGAACAAGGTATCCAACCCCAATACAGGGGACGCACATCAATCCCATTCGGCCCAACGCTTCGTCATCAGGCGCCTTCGCCGCCTTATCCCTAAACGGTCTTCCGAACTCAGTTGGACCGCCGCCGAACGCGTCGCTACCGCTCAAGGCGCTCTAGCTGCTCGCCTCGCTGATCGTTCAGGACACGACGTCGTCGACTTCATAGGGACTCTGCCCGTCGTTCGCATCGAGCTCGATAAGCACCTGCCCGATTCCCACATCAGTTACTGGGACGAACGCAGTCGGCAGTGGGCGATCGTGGTTAGAGCGACTGACCCCGGCATCGATCGACGATCCAGCGTGCTCCACGAATTCAAACGGATCCTCGACAGAGGACACGAACTCGCCTTATACGACCCACGCTATCCGCACGGTCATGTTCAGGCAGAAGTAGCAGCGGACCAGTTCGCCTCTTCAGCCATGATGCCCACGAAGAAAGTCCGATCAGCAATCGCTCAAGGCGCGGACGTCCCGGCGCTCGTGAAACAGTTCCGCGTTACCCCGGCGCGCGTCGCCCGACGCCTGTCTGATTTGAACCTAATACCGATTACGACGCCCCACTCGAAAGGAGGGAAACACCATGAACACGAACACGCTCCCCATGAACGAAGCAGTCCATGACCTCGTCTACACCGTCAGCGAAGTCGCCGAGAAACTGAAAGTGAGCCAATGGACGGTGAACCGGCTCATTCGCGAGCGCGCACTCGGCAGCATCAATATCGGCGCGCGTCGCCTGGTGCCTTCCGTCGACCTTGAGGAGTATCTGCGAGAGCTCCGCATGGACGATAAGGGAGTGCGCTATGGCAACTAGACAAATGCGCGGCAACGGCAGCGTCTATGCGCGAAAGGATGGCCGGTTCGAGGGCGCCGCGTACGTCCCGATCAGAAATGGCGGACGGCGCCGCGTGCGCGCTTATGGTGCCACGCGAGTCGAAGCGAACCTGAAGTTACAGAGGCTGCTCGAGCAAGCGCGTCGAGGCATCCCTGCACCGACCACGACGTGGACACTCAGTGCCTGGCTGGACTACTGGATGGCAGAAGTCGTTCCGACCAAGAACCGCCCTCGAACGATCGAACTCTACGAGTCGACGATCCGACTACACATCAAACCGCTGCTGGGAAGCAAACAGCTCAAGACGCTTTCCGTGATGGATGTACAAGGCGCAGTCAATCAGCTCGTCCGCGACGGACACTCCCCCAAGATCGTGCACAAAATGCGCACCGTGCTCTCTTCCACCCTTGGGCGAGCCGAGCGTGAGGAACTTCTCTTCCGCAACGTGGCACGCCTGGTCGATCTGCCAGCGTATGAACGAAAAGAGATCAAGCCGTGGAGCTCCGACGAAGCCACCACATTCCTGTCTTCGGCTAGAGGACACGCGTGGGAGCCCGGCTATCTGCTCATCATCGTTTACGGACTCCGACGAGGGGAAGCCCTCGGTCTCCGATGGGAGGACGTCGACTTCAAGAATGGCTGCTTCCACGTGCGCCAGCAGATTCAACGAATCGACGGAAGTCTTCAAGCCGGCCCAGTCAAAACTTCGTCCGGACGACGGACGCTGCCTCTGTTGTCGACCCTGCGAGACGTTCTCGTCGCCCGGGCCGCGTTGCTCGGCTTTGACGAGGACGCGCTGAATAGCGGGCGAGTGCCAACCGGGCTCATCGTCACGAGCAAGACCGGGGCGCCAGTTGAGCCGGGAAACTTCGCACGCACCTTCCACATGCTTAGCTCGCGCGCGGGACTGCCGCGGATCACCGTGCACCACACCCGACACACCGCCGCAACACTTCTAAAGAGCCTTGGTGTCCCCGCTCGTGACGCTCAACTCATCCTGGGACACTCGAACGTCACCACGACTCAGCAGTTGTACCAGCACGGTGACATAGACAGGCAACGCATCGCCCTGCAGAGCGTCGAAATGGCTCTCGCTGGCAACCCGCATCTCGGTGATGTGAAAAACACATCTGCGAGTGAGGACGAGCTGCGAAGTGTCGCGCGTAGTGACGTAAGCCGTCAAACTCAGCCGTCAGCCGTCACGCAGAACATTGATCGTGCCCCACGTCAAGAGTTCGAAGACAAAGAAAACCGCCCCCTAACAGGGGCGGTAACGGCGAATCTACTTGGAGGGACCGATGGGGCTCGAACCCATGACACCCTGCTTAAAAGGACGACCTTGACCTTCCTGGCGACGCTCCCCACCTCTGTTATCAGCGACCTACACACACGCACAAGGCGGCACATTCTTGGCGCGTTAGCCGTCAAAGTTAGCCGTCAAACCGTCGCATCGGGACCGGTGCTGGACGGCCAGCTTGCGTCTCTTGCCGATGCCCGCGAGACGTACAAACACGTACTGACCGAGCGCCTTCGTCGGCTCTCGTTTCCTCTGAACTTGCTGCCTGATATGTCTGCCCACAACCTGAAGGAGACAGCGTAATGACAACCCTCGCCGACGATCCGCAACCTCCGCATCCCGACCAGCTGAGCTTTTCCGGCGTATTCGGACCCGACGGTTTACCTGCACCGGAGGTTCCGCCAGGAAAGCGTGCCGTGGTCTACCTGAGGGTATCCACACCGAGTCAGGTGAACACCGATTACGACCCGGAAGGCATCAGCCTTCCTGCCCAACGGAAGTCCTGCTACCGCAAAGCCGATCAACTCGGCATCACGATCATTGATGAGTACGTCGAACCCGGCCGGTCTGCCAGGGAGATGACCAAACGTGTCGCGTTCCAACAGATGCTCGCGCGCATCCGCAACGAACGAGATGTCGACTTTGTCATTCTGTACAAGCTCTCACGCATGGCCCGCAACCGCCTCGATGACGCCATTGTTGCGGCAGATCTCAAGAAGCGCGGGGTGACGCTCGTCTCTGCGACTGAGGCAATCGATGAGACTCCCGTCGGTCAACTCATGCATGGAATCCTTGCCGCGTTCAACGAATTCCGTTCAGCTGAGGAGGGAGCCGACATCGCCTACAAAATGGGCGAGAAGGCAAAGAAGGGTGGAACCCTAGGACGAGCACCAGTCGGCTACATCAACACCATTGACCGCACTGAAGGACGCGAGATCCGTGCGGTCTCGATCGACGAGGAACGCGCTCCGCACGTGCGACACGCTTTCGAGATGTATGCCGCCGGAACCGCCACGCTAGAAGACATCGCCAATGAACTCACCGACCGTGGACTACGCACCCGCGCGACGCAACGTCGGCCCGCCGGGCCCATCTCTGTCAGCAAGATTCACCAGATGCTGCAGGACACCTATTACACCGGCGTTATCACCTACAAAGGCGATGAGTACGACGGACGGCATGAAGCGATCATCGACAAGGAACTCTTCGAAAAAGTGCAGCAACTCCTCTCCTCGCGCGGCCGGGCCGTTGAACGCCGACGCGTGATCCATCACTACCTCAAAGGGTCACTCTGGTGCGGAGAGTGCTTCGATCGCGACGGCAGCTACCGGCGCATGATCATCCGCCGCACCATCTCTCGCTCCGGCGAAGAGTACTTCTACTTCTTCTGCCGAGGCACTCAAGACGGACTCTGCAATGCCAAGTACTCCAACATGCAGCGAGTCGAGCACGCCGTGACAGAGCACTACAAGACGCTCACGTTCAGCCCAGAATTCCTGAGCTTCATGCATGCGACTCTCGAGGAAGCGCTCGCGGACCAGCAATCGGCGCAACGCATCCTACGAACACAGCTCACGAGCCAACTCGAGTCTCTGGACACCAAGGAATCCAACCTGCTCGACCTCGCCGGAGACGGAACCCTCCCGCAAGACAAGATCCGCGCCAGACTCCGCGAAATCAGCAAAGAACGCGAACGACTCGATGCACAACTCGGCCAAGTGGAACAAGATCTTCACGAGGCCGTCGATTTCGTCAAGGCGAACCTCGCGCTCCTCGAGAACCCCTACGAGCTCTACCTAAGCGCATCAGATGAAGTCCGCCGCCGCCTCAACCAGGCACTCTTCGCACATATCCTGATCCATCACGACGAGGTGACCGGCCACGACATGGAAGAGCCGTTCGGCGACCTTCTAACCGCACAGCGAACCTTCCAAGCCTCGCGAGTTGGCGTGCCGCCTGAGGCGCTAAGTGAGCTCGCAGAGAAATCTTGGAGCGCACACTACCCGAGCAAGAAGAAAGGAGCCGCCCACATGGGCGACTCCTTTACTTCACTAACCCTCAGCGCCCTACCTCAACCGGACCATAGGGTCCTTGTTTGCAGTAAGACGCAGCTGGTCGGGCTGACAGGATTTGAACCTGCGACCCCTTGACCCCCAGTCAAGTGCGCTACCAAGCTGCGCCACAGCCCGTGACAACTTGAATATCTTATCCTGCTCCGGAGGTGCCCCGTGCACACTTCGATATCCAACGTTCACAATGTCAGGGGAATAAGCGAGGATGTTCACAACGTTTACTTGTGAGCGAGCCATCGCCGCATACAGCCACTCCCCCAGATTGACAGGATTTCTGTGACCGAACGCGCCATTCCCCTCGAGGATTCGACCCTCGCGGAGACGCCAACCCCGATCCCCGCACCCGCGGCGGCTCCCGACCACAGCCGACGCAACAGCCTGGTGATCAACCTCATGTTGGTCGCCACTTTCGTCGTATTCCTCAACGAGACCATCATGGGCGTGGCGCTGCCCCGCCTGATGGAAGACCTCCGCATCACCGCGAGCACCGCACAGTGGCTCTCGACCGCGTTCATGCTCACCATGGCTGTCGTCATCCCCATCACTGGTTTCCTCATCCAGCGCTTCACCACACGCTCGATCTTCATCGCTGCCATGTCGCTGTTCTCTGCGGGAACTCTCATCGCTGCCGTCGCACCCGGCTTCGAGATTCTTCTGGCCGGTCGCATCGTTCAGGCCAGCGGTACCGCAATCATGCTGCCGCTGCTCATGACGACTGTCATGACCCTCGTGCCGCCGGCAACGCGCGGCAAGACCATGGGCAACATCTCGATCGTGATGTCGCTCGCGCCGGCGATCGGTCCGACTGTCTCTGGGCTCATCCTGAGCGTGTTCGAGTGGCGCTGGATCTTCATTCTCGTGCTCCCCATCGCCATCGGCGCCCTCGTGCTGGGCGGGATGCGGGTGCAGAACGTCACCGAGCCAAAGAAGACGCCGCTCGACGTTCTCTCGGTCGTTCTCTCGGCGTTCGCGTTCGGCGGGCTCATCTTCGGTCTGTCGAGCATTGGTGAAGCGGCGGCGGGCCACGTGCTCATCGCTCCCTGGATTCCGTTGACGATCGGCGGGATCTCGCTGGTCGCCTTCGTCGCTCGTCAGATCGCGCTCCAGCGCAACGACCGCGCCCTGCTCGACCTGCGCACATTCCGGTCTCGCGGGTTCTCGGTCTCGATCGTGCTCATGATCATCGTCATGGCAACGCTCTTCGGAACGATCATCCTGCTGCCGATCTACATGCAGGATGTCTTGCTGCTCAGCCCACTCAACACCGGACTGATGCTGCTTCCCGGAAGCTTGCTCATGGGTATCGCGGGTCCGTTCATCGGTCGCCTGTACGACAAGGTCGGGCCTCGCCCGCTCGTGGTGCCCGGAGCGATCTGGGTGAGCCTCGTGCTGTGGAGCATGACCATGTTCAGCGAGACGACCCCGGTTCCGCTGGTGCTCGCCGCCCACATCGCGCTCAGCCTCGGGCTCGCGTTCATGTTCACGCCACTGTTCACATCGGCCCTCGGCGCGCTCACCCCCAACCTGTACTCGCACGGAAGCGCCACGATTGGCACCGTGCAGCAGGTAGCAGGCGCCGCGGGAACCGCACTGTTCATCGCGCTCATGACCGCAGGCGCGGTTGCCGGTGCGTCCAACGGCCAGAACGAAGTCGTGGCGTTGGCGGGAGGCATCCACACCGCCTTCTTCGCGGGCGCGATCATGTCGCTCTTTGCGATCGTCGCAGCGTTCTTTGTGCCGCGACCGGACCCAACCCTCGCACCGTCGGGCGAGTTCGTCGCACACTAGTCACGGCATAAAAGAGACCCGCCGCGCAGACGCGCGGCGGGTCTCTTCGCGTTAAGCAGCGCGGACCGCCCGCACGACCACATCTTTCAGATGGTGGGATGTCGGCTGCGGGTTCTCCCGCACACGCACCTCGGCGACCTCCAAAATCAGCCCCTGGCCATCGATCGTCGCAACAACCTCGTCGACACCGAACATAAGCCTGGTCTTGTGACCCTCGTGCTCACCCAGATCCATGTCCGTAATGTCGTGGCCGACGATCAACAAGGTCCCTCCTGGCGCGACGGCCGCCGCAAGACCTCGGAAAAGGACGCCCCGCTCGGCCCGGGGCAGGTGCATGAACTGCGACGAGACCAGGTCAAACGACCGAGGCTCGGGAAGCCACTCGGCGAGATCGTGCTGCTGCCACTGAATGCGCGCGGCCGCCTCGGCATCCACCGACTCGATGCGGGCTGCAGCTTTGTCGAGGGCGTTCTGGGAGATGTCGACACCCTTGACGTGCCAACCCTGGGCCGCGAGCCAGAGGGCGTCTCCGCCTTCGCCGCTTCCGATGTCGAGAGCACTTCCTGGTGTGAGCGAGGTAGCCTCGGCAACCAGCACGGGGTTGGGGTTGCCGCTCCACGTGAGCTCGGGTGTTCCGTAGCGGTCTTCCCAGTAAGCGCGGTCGTAGGTGGGTTCGTCAGGGGTGGTCGAGCCGTGGGTATGTGCCATGGCTCGATACTCCCCCGGCCTACGCTCGCACCGGTAGCAAACTTGCCAATCCAGCAACGAAAAACTCACCGAAGTCTCCATTTGTGTGGATGTTGGACGCCAACCATCCACACAACTGGCTACCTCGCGGAGCTGCTAGCTCAGGCTTACTCGCTTGACGCGCGACGAGTGGCCGCTGATGATCGTGACCTTCGACTTGGACACACCGAAGTGGGACGCAATCGCCTCGATCACACCGTCGTTGGCCTGGCCGTCGACCGCTCGCTCCTGCACGTAGACCGCCCAAGAAGCAAACGGGTCGTCCTCGAGCGCCTCAACCAAAGGCCCCTTGCGGCTGCCCGGCTTCACGCGAACGAAGAGTTCCATGTCTTAGCGCTTGCGCTTCTCGCGCACTCGCATGTTCACATTGATGGGGCTGCCCTCGAAGCCGAAGATCTCGCGCAAGCGGCGCGTGATGAAGCGGCGGTACTGCGGGTCGAGGAAGCCGGTCGTGAACAGAACGAATGTCGGCGGACGGCTCGCGGCCTGCGTACCGAACAGGATGCGCGGCTGCTTTCCGCCGCGCACAGGGTGCGGGTGCTCGGCCGTGAGCTCGGCGAGCAGGGCGTTGAACTTGCCGGTCGGAATGCGAGTGTCCCAGCTCTCGAGAGCGAGCTCGAGCGCGGGCACGAGCTTCTCGAGGTGACGGCCGGTCTTCGCCGAGATGTTGACTCGAGGGGCCCAGGTCACGTGGGACAGGTCCTGCTCGATTTCTTTCTCGAGGTAGATGCGGCGTTCGTCGTCGAGCAGGTCCCACTTGTTGTAGGCGAGCACAAGCGCGCGGCCCGACTCCAGCACGAGGTCGATGATCTTGAGATCCTGCACGCTGATGGGCGCCGTCACGTCAAGCACAACGACGGCAACTTCGGCCTTCTCGAGCGCGGCCGAGGTGCGCAGCGTCGCGTAGAAGTCCGCGCCCTGAGCGAGGTTCACACGACGGCGGATCCCCGCGGTGTCGATGAAGCGCCAGAACTTGCCGCCGAGCTCGATCTGCTCGTCGACGGGGTCGCGAGTCGTGCCAGCGAGGTCATTGACAACGACGCGCTCTTCGCCCGCGGTCTTGTTGAGCAGGCTCGACTTGCCGACGTTCGGGCGACCCAGGATGGCGACGCGACGCGGTCCGCCGACCTCTTCCTTCGCGACGGCCGAAATCTCGGGGAGGATCGTCAGCACGTGGTCAAGCAGGTCGGCAACGCCACGACCGTGAACGGCCGAGACGGGCCACGGCTGGCCCAGGCCGAGGGACCAGAGCGCTGCGGCATCCGGTTCCTGGTGAACGTCGTCAACCTTGTTAGCAACAAGCATGACGGGCTTCTTGGTGGCACGCAGCATGCGCACGACGTGCTCGTCAGTGGCGGTGGCTCCGACCGTGGCATCCACCACGAAGAGCACAGCGTCGGCGAGGTCGATCGCGATCTCGGCCTGAGCCGCGACGGACGCGTTGATGCCCTTCGCATCGGGCTCCCATCCGCCGGTGTCGACGATGGTGAAGCGACGGTCGGCCCACTCGGCCTTGTAGTTGACGCGGTCGCGCGTAACACCGGGGGTGTCCTGCACAACGGCCTCACGACGACCGATGATGCGGTTGACGAGCGCGGACTTGCCGACGTTCGGGCGACCGACGATCGCGAGCACGGGCAGCGCAGGCAGGTAGGTAATCGCGTCGACATCTTCGCTAGCGGCATCCAGGATGCCGAAGTCATCCTCTTCGAGGTCGTAGTCGCTCAGGCCCTGGCGAAGTGCGTTCGCGCGCTGCGCGGCCTCGTCTTCGTCGATCGTGGAAATACGCTCGACGAGGGACGCATCCAGCTCGGGAAAGTCATCGGTGAAATCGTCATCAGCCATGGAAGGCTCCTTACGGTTGCGTGCGCGAGTGCACGAGACCCACTACAGCCGAGATCGTCTGTGGGAAGTCAAGATCTGTGGAATCGATGGTGGTGACACCATCTGCGGCATTCATAAAGTCCACGACTGTGCTGTCCTGCGCGTCTCGCGCGCTGAGCTGACTGGCCGTGGCTTCCGCCGAAACTCCAGAAAGCTCGGCCGAACGCCTCCCCATTCTAGCTTCCTCAGAGGCGGTGAGCAGTATACGCACTTTCGCGTCGGGTGCGACGACTGTCGTGATGTCTCGACCTTCGACGATAATTCCGGGTTTCGACGTCGAGGCGATGATCGAACGAAACAGATCTACGAGGTGCGACCGCACCTCGGGGATGCGCGCAACGGCCGACACTGCAGCGGAAACACGCGGATCCCGGATGTCATCGGTCACCTCGGTCTGACCCACGCGCACGAAGTACTGGTCGGGTTCAATACCAATCGAATAGTCGAAGTCGGTCAGTGAATCTGCGATCGTCTCCGGCTCGATACCGTCGCGCAAGCCCCACCAGGCGAGGGCACGGTAGGCCGCGCCCGTGTCGAGGTAGTCGAATCCCAGCTCGCGAGCGGCAGCCTTGGAGACGCTCGACTTACCGCTTCCGGCCGGGCCATCAATGGCAACGACTGTCACACTCATGCGAACGCTCCCGCAATCTTCCAGCCTCGTGACTCGAGTTCGTCGACGAGGCGCTGCTCTGCCTCGGGGACAACCGAGATCTCCACCAAACCAATCTGCGCGCCGGGCGAGTGCTCGAGCCGCAGGTCTTCCATGTTCACGCCGGCCTCGCCGATCTCCGTGAGAAGCAGCGCGAGCTGCCCGGGGCGGTCGTCGATCTTCACGACGATCTGGCTGAAGTGGTTGGCCTGACCGTGCTTGCCCGGGATGCGAGCCACGCCGGCATTGCCACCCGCGAGAGTCTCGGCGATAGCGCGTCGGGCACCGCGAGCATCAGGCTCGGCCAGCGCCTCGATGACGGTGTCGAGGTCGTCACGGTATGCGCGCAGAATCTCCGCGACGGGGTCAGCGTTATTGCGCAGGATCTGAATCCAGAGTTCGGGATCGCTCGACGCGATTCGGGTGGTGTCGCGAAGGCCCTGGCCCGCGAGAGCCACGGCGGAATCGCTCGCTCCCCCGAGACGACGGGCGAGAAGGGATGCGACGAGCTGGGGAGCGTGAGAGACGAGCGCAACGTTGCGATCGTGTTCGTCGACTCCCATCTCGATGGGCTGAGCACCGAGGTCGAGCGCAAGCTGTTCGACTTGCGCCGCACGTCCGTAGGTGATTCCGTCATGGCCCGCGATGACCCAAGGGCGACCGATGAACAGGTCGGCACGAGCCGAGATCGCGCCGCTGCGTTCGCGACCGGCCATGGGGTGCGAGCCGATGTAGCGCGACAGGTCGGCGCCGTGCGCCGTCAGCTCCGCAAGAGGTGCGGCCTTCACGCTCGCGACGTCGGTCACGAGCGCGTCGGGAAACGCGACGAGTTCCGCGGCCACCGTCGCTGCAGTCACGTCGGGCGGAACACACACGACGATCAATTCGGGAGTATCTCCCGGTTCAGCGCGACGTCCCGCGCCGTAGTCAATCGCGAGCTCGAGGCTCGACGGAGAGACGTCGGCGAGGATGACATCCACTCCCCGAGCAGACATCGCAAGCCCGATGCTCGTTCCGAGCAGACCGGTGCCGACGATACGAATGGGCCCCTTTAGACGGCGGTCACTCACTGTCGCCCTCCTCGGTTGTCTCGGCGCCACCGCCACGCGAGATCGTGAGCAGCTGGCCGAGTTCAACCTTAGTCAGATCGCGCGTGCGACCGACGGGCAGGGTTCCGAGGTGAAGGGGACCAAACTGGCGACGCACGAGGTCGATAACGGGGTGACCCACGGCATCCATCATGCGGCGAACGATGCGGTTGCGGCCGGAGTGCAGCGTGAGCTCGACCATCGTCGCGTTCGAACCGGTGGATGCTCCGCCGAGGGCTCGCGCCTTGTCGGCAGCGATGAAACCGTCGTCGAGCTCGATGCCCTTGGTCAGCTTGCTGATCGTCTGGGCGCTCACAACACCGGAGACCTTCGCGATGTAAGTCTTCGAGACGCCGAACGAGGGATGCGCGAGCACGTGCGCGAGATCGCCATCATTCGTGAGAATGAGCAGCCCCGAGGTGTTGCCGTCGAGGCGGCCCACGTTGAACAGTCTTTCCTCGTAGTCGCGCGTGAACTCGCGCAGGTCGGGACGACCGCTCTCATCGGCCATCGAACTCACGACGCCGACGGGCTTGTTGAGCATCACATAACGTTTGCTCGTGTCGAGCTGAATCGCTGTGCCGTCTACGGTGATGAGATCGGTCAGCTGCACCCGGCGACCGGGCTCGGTGACGCGTTCACCGTTGACCGTGACCCGGCCCTGCGCGATGAGGTCCTCGCACACGCGGCGGGATGCCACGCCTGCCGCAGCCATGACTTTTTGTAGGCGTTCGCCCTCTGCTGAGGGGCCGCTACTAACGTCGTTCATCAAAACCTTCCGAGCCGTCTTCGAGCAACGGCGAAATGTGAGGCAGCTCGTCGATCGAGTTGATCCCGAGCTGCACGAGCAACAGATCCGTTGTCTCGTAGTGGATGGCGCCGGTCTCGCTATCGGTGAACGCCTCGGTGATGAGACCACGGCCGAGCAGCGTGCGAACGACCGAATCGACGTTCACGGCACGGATCGAGGCTATCGCGCCTCGGCTGATCGGTTGCTTATAGGCGATAACGGCAAGCGTCTCGAGCGCGGCCTGGCTGAGCTTGGTGGGGTTCTGGGTGAGCACGAAGTCACGAACGAGATCGTCGTAGTCCCCGCGCACGTAGATGCGCCATCCTCCGCCGACCTCGCGGAGCTCAAACCCGCGGCGACGCGAGCCGTTCTCACCGTTGTAGTCGGCGACGAGTCGCTCGATCGACTGGCGAACGGCGGGGACGGGGCTGCCGAGGGCGGTCGCGAGATGCACAAGACTCTGCGGCTCGTCCACGACCATGAGGATCGCCTCGAGTGCGCGCTCGACGTCGTCAACGGGCTGGCGAGGTTCAGCTTCGACCTCAGCTTCGAGTACCTCGTCGATCTCGGGTCTGTCAGTTGCCATAGTCGTTTCCCAGGTTTGCGAGGCTGTCGTCCGACCAGTGCTCGGCAGTCCAGCGTATGGTCAGTTCCCCGAGGGGCTCAAGTTGTTCGAAGCCCACGGCCGCCGCCCGGTAGAGCTCGAGAACGGCAAGGAAGCGGGCAATGATGACGCCCTTCTGCTCGGCACCCGCGATCAGCTGGCGGAAGCTCATGGTCTCCCCGCTGCGCAGCAGAGCAACGACGTGCGCCGCTTGTTCGCGGATGCTCACGAGTGGGGCGTGCAGGTGATCGAGTCCGACACTCGGGATCTCGCGCGGCGCAAACGCAAGGGCTGCGATCGCCGCGAAGTCCTCGACAGACAGCGTCCACTTGAGCTCGGGCGACTGCTTGCGGTACTTCTCTTCGAGACGCACCGAGCGCACGTGGCGAGTGGCCTCGGCATCCAGGTGCCCGGAGAACCATTGAGCGGCTTCCTTGAAGGCACGGTACTGCAGCAGCCGGGCGAAGAGCAGGTCGCGAGCTTCGAGGAGAGCCACGTCCTCGGCATCCACCAGCTCGCCCTGCGGCAGCAGCCCCGCGACCTTTAGGTCGAGAAGCGTTGCGGCGACGACGAGGAACTCGCTCGCCTGGTCAAGCTCTTCCTCCGAGTCCAACCCCTTCAGATAGGAGATGAACTCATCGGTGATCGTCGAGAGTGACACCTCGGTGATGTCGAGCTCATGCTTTGTGATGAGCGAGAGCAGCAAGTCAAACGGGCCGGCAAAGTTGCCGAGCGACACCAGAAATCCGGGTGCCTCCGCCTCGAGCTCTTCTGGCTCGGCGGATATCTCGCTCAAGCCGCTGCGCCGCGGAAGATCAGCTCTCGCGCCAGCTGGCGATATGCCGCTGCTGCCGCATGTTCGGGTGCAAACGTTGTGATGGGAGCCCCGGCGACGCTGGCGTCGGGGAACTTCACGGTGCGACCGATGACGGTCTCGAGCACTTTCTCGCCGAAGGTGTCGACGACACGCTCGAGCACCTCGCGCGAGTGCAGCGTGCGCGAGTCGTACATGGTGGCAAGGATGCCGTCGAGTTCGATCGCGGGGTTCAAGCGGTCGCGTACCTTGTCGATGGTCTCGACGAGAAGGGCAACTCCGCGCAGCGCGAAGAACTCGCACTCGAGCGGAATGAGCACGCCGTGGGCCGCAGTGAGGGCGTTGACCGTGAGCAGTCCCAGCGAAGGCTGGCAGTCGATGAGGATCACGTCGTACTGGTCGCTGACCTTGCGCAGCACGCGGGCCAGGATCGTCTCGCGGGCGACCTCATTGATGAGGTGCACCTCGGCAGCGGAGAGGTCGATGTTTGCGGGGATCACGTCGAGACCGGGCACGCCGCTCGGCACGATAGCTTCGGCGGGGTTCTTCACAGTGCCGAGCAGAAGGTCATAGATCGTCGGCTGGTCGTGGGTTGTTACGCCGAGTCCCGCCGACAGAGCGCCCTGGGGATCGAAGTCGACAACGAGCACCTTGCGACCGTACTCGGCGAGCGATGCTCCCAGGTTGATGGTTGTCGTGGTCTTGCCGACGCCACCCTTCTGGTTGCAGAGAGTGATGATTCTGGCTGGCCCGTGGCTTTTGAGCGGCGTGGGCACAGGGAAAACTGTCGCTGGTCGCCCGGTCGGGCCCATTGCCGCGTTCTCGAACCCGGGCAACAACGCCGAGTCATCCTGCTGCACTGTCATGCCTAAAATTCTACGGCGCGTGCGGCCGCGAGCCCGGTCGCTACGCCCGAGGCGCGCCTAGACCAAAGGTTGAAGGTTAACGAGCGCGCGGGTGCGAGACGGAATACATGTCCCTCAATGAGTCGGCCGTGACGAGTGTGTAGATCTGAGTGGTGGCGACCGAGGAGTGGCCGAGCAGCTCCTGCACGACCCTGACATCCGCTCCCCCGGAGAGCAGGTGGGTGGCGAACGAGTGGCGGAAGGTGTGCGGGGAGATCTCGATGCCGAGTTGTGCTCGCTCTGCGGCGGCGCGGATGATTAGCCACGCGTTTTGCCGCGACACCCGACCACCGCGGGCGCCGAGGAACAGCGCCGGTGTTGCAGTGCCGCGGGCGGAGAAAATCGGTCGCGCACGCACGAGATAGTTGTCGAGTGCGGCTCGGGCGTAGCTGCCCACAGGAACGATGCGCTGCTTGCCACCCTTACCGAACAGACGCACGATGTCGCCCTCGATCACGTCGTCGACATTCAGCGCGACCGCCTCCGACACTCGCGCACCCGTGGCATAGAGCAGCTCGAGCAGAGCTTTATCGCGCATCGACTGAATCTCGTCACCGTCTGTCGCGGCGAGCACCGCGGCCATCTGCTCAACGGTTATCGCCTTGGGCAACCGCATCGCGAGCTTGGGAGGCTTCACTTGAGCCGCGACGTTGACCTCCGCGAGCCCCTCCTCGTGCAGGAACCGGTGAAAGCCCCGCACCGACGACAGGATGCGCGAGACCGAGGACGCAGCAAGCGGTTCCGGGCGCGTACGCAACTCGCCCACGAACGCGACGACCTCGGCCTCGGATACCGTCGCGGGATCGGTGATGCCGCGCTGCTCGAGTAGCTCCCGATAGCTCTCCAGGTCGCGGCGATACGCCTGCACCGTGTTCGACGACAGCCCGCGCTCGATCGCCACATGCCGCAGGTAGCGGTCGATCGCTACCGAAACCGACAGGGGTGGCGCCACGATGGCTCTGCTTACTGCCGCTCGAGTGGATGCCGCGGCCAGGGCGCGTTCGGATCACCGAGTCCCTGCCATCCGCGCGACTGAAGCGCCTGGGCACTCAGAACGGCAATGGCCAAGATCGAGTTCTGAAGGTCGCGCGCGAGAACCGCATCCACGACCTGGTCAAGAGGAACCCAGCGAACCTCGATGCCCGCCTCTTCCTCGGTGCGCTCGAAGACCTCAGGGGCCGCGCTCACGCCACGAGCAAGGTACACCCTGATGACTTCGTTGCTGCCACCAGGTGATGTCATGTACTCGCAGAGCAGGTCCCACGACTCGGCAACGAGATCGACCTCTTCCGCGAGCTCACGCTGTGCTCCGAGGAGCGGCGCCTCTCCCGTGATGTCGAGAAGGCCTGCGGGCAGCTCCCAGTCTCGTGTTCGCACGGCATGCCGGTACTGCTTGATGAGAAGCACCCGTCCGCGCTCGTCGAGGGCGAGAACGGCCACGGCACCCGTGTGGTCCAAGAAATCGCGAGTGATTGTGTTGCCGTCGAGCGTAAAGTCCTCGCGACGGATGTTCCACACCTTGCCCTCGAAGACGACGTCACTCGCGGTGATGGGAAGGTCGACGAGGTCGTCGCGCAGCTCTGACATTAGCTCTCCTGCGGCTCGGGAACCTCGAACAGGCGACTGGCCTGCTGGCGCTCGAGCGCCGCTCCAATAAGACCGCGGAACAGCGGGTGTGCACGGTTGGGGCGCGACCGCAGTTCGGGGTGCGCCTGCGTTCCCACGTAGAAGGGGTGCACGTCGCGCGGCAGCTCGACGAACTCGACGAGGGTGCGGTCGGGCGAGATTCCCGAGAAGGTGAGCCCCGCATCCGCAATCTGCTGGCGGTACGCGTTGTTGACCTCGTAGCGGTGGCGGTGACGCTCTGCGATGCTCGATGCTCCGTAGAGTTCCTCGACGATCGACCCGGATTCGAGCGCGGCCTCGTAAAGCCCCAAACGCATCGTGCCCCCGAGGTCTCCCCCGGCGATGATGTCGACCTGCTCAGCCATGGTTGCGATAACGGGGAACTCTGTCTCGGGATCAAACTCCGAGGAGGATGCGCCAGCGAGTCCTGCTTTGTCGCGCGCGTACTCAATGACCATGCACTGCAGTCCGAGGCACAGGCCGAGCGTGGGGATGCCGTTCTCGCGCGAGAACTTCAGTGCGCCGAGCTTGCCTTCGATGCCGCGAACGCCGAATCCACCGGGAATCAGGATGCCGTCAAGCTCGCCGAGCAAACGCTGCGCGCCCTCGGGCGTCTCGCACTCGTCGGAAGGAATCCAGCGGATGCTGACCTTGGCTTGGTGCGCGAAGCCGCCGGCCTTGAGGGCCTCGGTAACCGAGAGGTACGCGTCCGGAAGGTCAATGTACTTGCCAACGAGACCGATCGTGATTTCGTGCTTCGGGTCGTGAACCGACTTGAGAAGCTCGCTCCATCCGTCCCAGTTCACGTCGCTCGCGACGAGGCCCAGCTGCTCGATGATGTAAGCGTCGAGACCCTGGTCGTGAAGCATCGTGGGGATGTCGTAGATGCTCGGTACGTCGACCGCGTTGACGACCGCCGCCTCATCGACGTCACACATGAGCGCGATCTTGCGCTTGTTGCTTTCCGAGACGGGCCGGTCGCTGCGCAGCACGAGGGCGTCGGGCTGAATACCGATGGAACGCAAAGCCGCAACGGAGTGCTGGGTGGGCTTGGTCTTCTGCTCGCCGGAGGCGTTCATGAAGGGCACAAGGGAGACGTGCACGAAGAACACGTTCTTGCGACCGAGCTCGTGGCGCACCTGGCGAGCCGACTCGATGAACGGCTGGCTCTCGATATCACCGACGGTGCCACCGATCTCCGTGATGATCACGTCGGGGGCAGGCTCGCCGTCAGGTCCGGGCTGGGCCTGCAGACGCATCCTGCGCTTGATCTCGTCGGTGATGTGCGGGATGACCTGCACCGTGTCGCCGAGGTATTCGCCGCGGCGCTCGCGTGCAATCACCTGCGAGTAGATCTGGCCCGTGGTGACGTTGGCCGCCTGGTCGAGGTTGATGTCGAGGAAGCGCTCATAGTGACCAATGTCGAGGTCGGTCTCGGCGCCATCATCGGTGACAAAGACTTCACCGTGCTGGAACGGGTTCATCGTTCCGGGATCCACGTTGAGATAGGGGTCGAGCTTCTGCATAACGACACGCAAACCGCGTGCGGTGAGAAGGTTGCCCAGACTGGCGGCGGTGAGGCCCTTACCGAGGGACGAAACCACCCCACCAGTGACGAAGATGTGCTTTGTTACGACCGCGTCTGATTTATCCACCACGGGGTTTCATCTTATCCCCCTATTCAGACTGATTGACCCGACGCGCTGATTCTTCGGTCCCTGAGCTTGTCGAAGGGCCGGTCCGTGAGCCTGTCGAGACCAGTCGAGCACCCAAGCGGGTCGAGCTTGTCGAGACCAGCCGAGCCTGCCGAGGCATCACCGAAGATCTCGACGAGCTCGATTGGTCTCGCTCCCCTACTGAGCCGCCACCACTCGCTTCGCTTCGCGCTGGACTGCTCAGCGGGGCCCAAGCTCGACCCGCTCAGCGCCCGGCGGCCAGCTCCAACAGCTCTCGCGCATGGCTTAGCCCCGACGCAGAGTCGGGCAACCCCGACAGCAGTCGCGCCATCTCTTCGACGCGCTGCTCACCCACAAGCTTCTCGACGCTGGATGCGGTCACTGCACCGTCGTCATCCTTCACGACCCGCAGATGGTTGGTCGCAAAGGCGGCAACCTGGGCCAGGTGGGTAACGACAATGACCTGAGCGCTCCGACTGAGGCTCTGCAGTCTGCGACCGATCTCGATCGCCGAGGCGCCGCCGACTCCCGCATCCACCTCGTCAAAGATGAAGGTCGGCACGGGGTCGCTACCCGCGATCACCACCTCGATCGCGAGCATCACGCGTGACAACTCGCCGCCCGACGCGCCTCGACCGAGTGGCCGGGGTTCGGCCCCGGGATGCGGCATGAGCAGAATCGAGACCTGGTCCTTGCCGCTCAGCGAATAGTCCGCACGATCTTCGACCTGCACGGTGACCGCCGCGTTCGGCATTGCCAAAGCCGCAAGTTCTCCCGTGACACGTTCCGATAGCGCAGAGGCGGCTTCCCGCCTGGCTGCGCTGAGTTGCTCGGCAAGCTCGATGAGTCGGTCCCGATCGGCGGCAACCTCTTGACCGAGCGTGTCGATCCGAGAGGTGTCGTTGTCGAGCTCAAGCAGACGAGCGCTCCCCGTGTCGAGAAAATCGATGGCGTCGTCGAGCGTCGGGCCAAACTTACGCACCAGAGCGCTGAGTTCGCCGCGACGGTCCTGCACGACGGAGAGCTCCTGAGCAGCATCGGAGTCGAGTGACCCGAGATACTGCGCAAGTTGAACCGACACTTCGTTCACGGCGATGGATGCCTCGGCTACGGCTTCCGCGATGGGCGCAAGCGCCGCGTCGTGCGGCGCTACCCGCTCGAGCTGGCGCCGGGCGCTCGCGAGCAGGCTCAACACATCCAGTTCCTCATCGGACTCCGATGACAAAGTCTCGTGAGCGGCGCCTGCTGCCGATCGAAGGTCCTCAAGATTGGTGAGCAGATCGGCACGGTCAGACAGCGTTTGGTCTTCCCCGCGTTCCGGCGCCACCGCTTCGATCTCGCTGATGGATTGACGCAGCTCCTCCGCTTCGGCAGTGCGGCGGTCACGCTCCGCGACGAGAACATCGAGCTCGCCCTGCGCCTCCTGCCAGCGACGATACGTGTGCTGGTATTCACCGATGAGTGTGGCAAACGGCGCCCCCGCGAAGCGATCGAGCGCTTCGCGCTGCGCCGTGGCGGACTTAAGCCGCACCTGGTCAGACTGCCCGTGCACGACTACGAGCTGCTGGCCGATCTCGCCAAGAACTCCGACAGGCGCGCTTCTGCCGCCCACGACGGCGCGGCTGCGACCCTCAGCGGAAATGGAGCGACCGAGAAGCAATTCGTCCGCGTCGAGCTCTCCGCCGGCATCCCGCACGCGGTCGGCGATAGGACCTGTGGGATCGATGATCCACCGACCTTCGACGACGGCTTGCGCGCTACCCGCGCGGATGACCGAGCTATCGGAGCGCTCCCCCAACAGCAGACCGAGGGCGGTCACGACCATCGTCTTGCCCGCACCGGTCTCGCCGGTAATCGCGGTGAAGCCCGCTCCGAGTGGCAACCGTGCCTCCCCGATAACCCCGAGGGATTTGATGGAGAGTTCCTCGATCACGAGCGCACGCCCTCGTCACCGACGGGTCCACGCCAGCCGTGAACGGGAAGAGCAAACTTATTAACCAGACGATCGGTGAATGGCCCCTGGTTGAGACGCGCGAGGCGCACCGGGATCGGAGATCGGCGCACGACCACTCGGGCACCGCGCGGCAAATCGTGAGTTCGGCGTCCGTCGCACCACAGCACACCGGTTCCCTGCGTGCGGTCGAGAACCTCCACGGCCAGAGCGGAGTCGGGGCCAACAACGAGCGGACGTGCGAACAAGGCGTGAGGGCTCAGCGGCACGAGGAGTAGCGCGTCGAGGCTTGGCCACACCACGGGACCACCAGCTGAGAACGAGTATGCCGTGGACCCGGTGGGCGTCGACATGACGACACCGTCGCATCCAAAGGACGAGAGCGGCCGGCCATCGACCTCGATGACGACCTCGAGCATCCGCTCGCGGCTTGCCTTCTCTACCGTGGCCTCGTTGAGTGCCCACGTTTCGTAGATGACTTCCCGGCCGACCTTGACTCGCACGGAGAGCGTCATGCGCTCTTCGACGAGATAGTCGCGAGACAGAGCGCGCCTGACCGTCTCGTCGAGGTTCTCGCGCTCGCTCTCGGCCAGGAATCCGACGTGACCGAGGTTCACTCCGAGCAGAGGTGCCGAGCATCCGCGCGTGAGCTCTGCCGCGCGAAGAATTGTGCCATCGCCGCCAAGAACGATCACGAGTTCGAGGTCGCCTGCCTGCACGGTGTCGCCGAGCAATGCCACGGACCCCAGGTCGGGAGCGGCCCGCATGATCTCGGCATACTCGTCGCTCGAGAGCACGGGAGTTAGTCCCCCGGCGACAAGCTGGGTGCAGACGGTGATAGCCGCCTCAAGGGAATCGGCGCGGCCGGTGTGGGCGACAACAAGGATGTGGCGATCTGACGTCACTGGAAGTTCCTTCACTGTCGATTGATCACGCAATTTCCGAGACCCGTTGTATCCATTCTGACGGATTAAGGCCGTGCGTAACGGTCAACCAGACCAGATACTCGTGGTTTCCGGAGTTTCCGGCAATTGGGGAGGAGAGGATGCCCGCGGTCGGTAGCCCCAGATCCCACGCCGCCCAGAGCACCGCGTTGATGGCTTCTTCTCGCAGACCGGCGTCGCGCACGATTCCCTCGCGAATGCCCGTGCGACCCACCTCGAACTGAGGCTTGATGAGCAGCACGAAGTCGGCAGACGTGCCCACCGTCTCGACGAGGGCAGGAAGAACCGTCGTGAGGGAGATAAAAGACAGGTCGCCAACGACAAGCGTGGGAATTTCGGTAACACCACTCTGCTCGGCGAGAGCCTCGGCGGTAAGAAAACGCGCATTCGAACCCTCGACGACGCTGACCCTCGCGTCGGAGCGGATCTCGTCGACCAGTTGCCCGTGTCCGACATCGAGCGCGATGACCTGTCGCGCTCCCCGCTCGAGCAGCACCTGGGTGAATCCCCCGGTTGACGCCCCGACGTCGAGAGCGAGACGATCCGATACCGAGACGGGAAAAGCATCCAGAGCAGCAAGCAACTTGTGGGCGGCGCGCGAGACGTAGTGATCTGCGCCAGCAACCTCGATGCGCTGCTCGTCACGAACGGGAGCGGATGCCTTGACAACAGGAGCTCCATCGACGGTGACGAGCCCATCGGCGATGAGCTTCGCGGCATGAGTTCGGGAGCGGGCCAGGCCCCTCGCGGCTAGGGCCGCATCGAGGCGCGAGGATGCCACGGCCTAGTCGTGAACGATCGGGGTATCGCTACCCTCGAGTCGGGCCTGGAGGCGGTCGTGAACCTGGGTGAATGCAGCGGCACGGGTGTCGAGCGGCTGATCTTCGATCAGGCGAAGCCGAGACAAGAGCGCGTTCGATTCATCGGACTGTCCCTCGTCGCTCACGGGTGTGTACTCCGTGCTCTCGGTGTTCTCGTCTTCGATCATGCTCACGAATATAGCTCCGCCGGCACTTCCAGCCCATAGATCGCGAGCCCCGAGCTCCAGATCGCGGCCGCTCCCGCGCGCAGCAAGTCGATTCCGGACCCGCTTTCGACTGTGAGCACATGGGCGCGACGACGCACGCGGGCATTTCCCACCGACGTCACGGTGGAGTCGCCCTCGGTGACCGAGATGGTTTCCGGGTATGGCTCATGTAGTCCGCGAAGATCCTCGAGGATGAAAGTCGGCCGCTGGTCGGGCACGGCAGCCAAAACCTGCTTCGCCTGGTCAATTCCCGTGAGCACGTGCACCGACAGGATGCCCGCCCTGTTGGCGCCGAGAATGTCGGTGTCGAGGCGGTCGCCCAGCATGAGAGCAGATCGCGAACCGAATCGCGCGAAGGCCTCTTCAAAGATGGCGACCTCGGGCTTGCCTGCAACAGTAGGAAGGCGTCCAACAGCGGTGTGAACGGCGGAAACCAGAGTGCCGTTACCCGGCGCTGTTCCCCCGGCCTGTGGGATAGTCCAGTCCGTGTTCGTCGCAACCCAAGGGATGTTGTCGCCCTTTTGGATCGCGAATGCCGCCTCGGCGAGGTGAACCCACCCGACGGAGGGAGCAAATCCCTGCACGACGGCCGCGGGCGAGTCTTCCGACGAACGCGTCACAACAAATCCCGCACGTTCGATCTCGACAGTCAGACCGTCACCACCCACAACGAGGATCGTCGATCCCGCTGGCACCAGTTCCTTGAGCAGGGTGAGGGCTGCCTGTGGGGATGTCACAACATCCTCGGGCGCGACGCTCAGCCCCAACTCGGTGAGGTGTTCGGCAACGGACGCATCGGTACGGGACGCGTTGTTGGTGATGTACCCGAGCCGGACGGACGAGTCGATGGCATTCATCGCGTCTACCGCGAAGGGAATCGGATTCGGACCGCGATAAATCACGCCATCGAGATCAGCGAGAACTACGTCGATCCCGCTTAGAGGCGTAGTCGTCAACTCTGCTCCTGGCCAGAGACGTCAGGCTCAGCGTCGTCGCCGAAATCCTCGTCGAGTTCGGTGTCGACCTGGTCGCCAGCGTCATCGGCGTCGTCCTCGCCGAACTCGATCTCTTCCTCGACGACCTCGATCTCGTCGTCTTCCGGGTCGCCCTCCGACAGTGCCTCGTCAGCAACATCGGCACGCGTGAACCAGAGTTCGGCCTCGTCAGTACGACCAAGCTCCTCAAGCACGGTTGCATAAGCCGCGAATAGTCCGGGGCTGTAGGAGAAAGCAGTGGACGCGTCGAGTTGCGGGATCTCGAGCTCGGAGAGAGCAGCTTCGGCATCGCCAAGGTCGAGACGAGCACCAGACATCGCGATCGCAAGCTCGACCTGAACGGGAACGGGCAGGGATGACCGTGACACGGAGCGACCGAGCTCGAGAGCGCGCTCGGGGCGCTCGAGTCCTCGTTCGCTGTCGACCATCATGGGCAACTGGTCATCACGACCGGTAATGCGACGGTAGGTGCGCAGTTCGCGAAGCGCGAGGGCGTAGTCCTCGGTCGCGTAAGCAGTAATAGCGAGAGTCTCGCGAACCACACCGATGCGCCCGGCGCGACGCGCGGCCGAGATGGCGTGCTGGTGAGCGAGTTGAGGATCGGTGTCGATCAGTCGCGCCGCCATGACCAGGTGCTTGGCAACACCCTCGGCGTTCTCCTTGCTCAGGGTCTTCAGCTCATTGAGCGCGACCCGATCCAGCATCTTAGGAGTGACGTCATCTGGAACTTCTGGCGCTTCGTGAAATGCTCGTACAGAGCGGGTGCCGAAAGGATCCCGGTCCTCAGGAACCTCGCGATCGCGAGCGTCCCGGTCTCCACGAGCTGGTGCGCCGCCCTGGGTCCACAGTCGCTTCTCGTCGGGCTTGTTGGAGCCGCCATCGCGCTTCCACGCGGGCTTGCCATCGGAAGGTCGGCCATTCTGCGGGCGGCCCTCAGATGAGCGACCGCTGTTCGGGCGATCCGATCGAGGACGGTCAGAATTGGGTCGACCCGATCCAGGGCGACCGCCCGTGGGACGTCCGTCGCGCCGCGGCGTATCGCTCACAACTGCACCTCTTCGCTTCTTTAGTGTTGTGGGTATAAGTCTAGTTAACGCAAGAAGAGCCACCCCGTTCCCGTGATGTCTTTCGACATTGGGGGTTGGGGTGGCTCTCTTACAAAGGAGTCCGGCGGTGTCCTACTCTCCCACAAGGTCCCCCTTGCAGTACCATCGGCGC
>Ga0247807_10000143_pt1 | contig 53067 bp, 47 predicted proteins | sample UWRJL074202C1_FD_179931 | JGI IMG/M metagenome (GOLD analysis project Ga0247807, IMG submission 179931) | Plant litter microbial communities from Arlington Agricultural Research Station in Wisconsin, United States - UWRJ-L074-202C-1 | ecosystem: Environmental > Terrestrial > Plant litter >...
CCGCTGTTGTTGGAGGCCCCCGTCCGGCCGTGCTGGCCGCGGTCACCGACCGGGCAGTTTTTGCGCCCTCCGACACCGACAGTGACGAGGCCGACCGCGTCTGGCGTTCCGTGAAAGACCTCACCAAAGCCATGGATGCAGACCTCACCCTGTGGCAGCGCATCCGTGCACGGATCTCTCTTCGAAGTCTCGGCGGATATAGTGGCAGTAATCCGTTCGCACGCTAGGGGGAGTTTTTCGTGACGTGCTTGTCTTGTGGCGCGGAACTGCCCAAGGGTGCCATGTTCTGCGGCGAATGCGGTCGTGCAACCACGGCTCGCATCGCCCCTCCGCCGCGCCCGGCACCATCGTCGCCCGCACGTTCTCTGCCGGCTCCGGTCTGGCCCGACGCAGCTCAGTGGCCTGCCGCGCCGCCGCCCACACCTCCCGTGGAAGTTGTTCCCGCGTGGCCCGGTGAGGTGCCGGCCAAACCCGCTGAACGCTCTGCGCCCACCGCAAAATCTGCGCCCGCCACCACATCGGCGCCCGCTGAAGCATCCGCCCCACCCGCCGCACCGCCCACCCCTCCGCGCGAGGCACCTGCCCGACCGATCGAACCGACCGCGCCCGGCGACACGGTTGTGCTCGGTCGCGACCTGTTGTTCGCCGCATTCGACTCCAACCCGGCGCCGAAGGCACGGATGCAGAAGTCGGAACCGGCTGAGAAGCCCGCACCCACAACGACGCGGGACCCCCAACCGAACCGCACACCCGAGCCGACTCCGGAACCTGCGGTCGCTGCGACGCCGGAACCTGTGACTCCGACCGCTCCAGCTCCGGTCCCGGTCGCCCCAGCTCTCGTCACGCCCGCGTCAGTCGTGGAGCCCACCCGAACTATTCGGCCTGCGCCCCCGCGCCCGGACCATGCTGTCGTCGCGCCCGCCGCGCCCGCTGTGCCCTCCGTTCGCGAACGTGCCGTGCCTGCTGTCGCCGTTCCTGCCGCCACCGCCCCCGCCGCCACGCCCGCGGTCACCGTGGTTGCCGGAAACTCCGCCGAGGACGACCTCGACGACCTTGAGCGCACCCGGATTGTGCCGCGCCGCGAGCACGGCGAACGTTTTGTGCTGCAGTTCTCGACGGGGGAGAGCGTCACGGTGCACGGCACCGGGCTACTCGGCCGCAACCCCATGCCGCAAACGGGCGAGCACTTTGACCAGCTCGTTGTTATCGCCGACCCCGGCAAATCCGTCTCCAAAACCCACCTCGAGTTCGGCCAGGACCAGGGTGCGTTTTGGGTGAGCGACCGCTTCTCCGGCAACGGATCCGTTGTTCGCGAACCCGATACCGCCCAGCGTCGGTGCGAGCCGGGCAAGCGCTACCGCATTGTGCGCGGCACCCGCGTCGACATCGGAGAGCAGTTCTTCGTCGTCAGCTGACCTCCTGTGTGACTCGTCCACACCTGCCCCGGTCGGGTGGTGTGTCCACACACGGGTGAGTGGTGTTCCCGCGACTGGGCGCGTGTTGGTTTCCTCAAGGGATGACGTCCTTTCCTCTCGACCCTGCGCCGCCGGTGTATCGGGTGAGGCTGCCTCGGCCTCCGGAGGTACCCGCCCCGCACCCGTTCCCGCTGTTGGCGACGGTCGCTCCGATTTTCGGGTCGCTTGCACTGTGGGCAATCATCCAGTCGCCGTTCGCCCTGATCTTCGCGTTTCTCGGTCCGCTCATCGCGGTGGCGAGTGTGGGCGATTCGAGAATCAGCGCGCGGCGACTGCGCCGAACTGAGGCGACACGATTCCGTGGGGAGTGCGACCGAACACGCGAGTCGATCGCCCGGGAACAGAGTCGGCAGGTCGCGGACCTCGCCCGACTGGCCCCGGCGGCGCGAGAGATTCTCCACCGCGACGCTCCTGACCCCGAGCAGTGGCTCCGGGCGGATTTCGCCTCACCGATTCCGGTGAGGCTCGGCACGGGGGAGGTGCGCAGCGCACTCGAACTCGACGGCGACACTGACCCGCCCACAGACGGCCACACGCTCACCGCGCTGGCCGAACTGCGGACGGCAGCGGCCACCCTCGTTGATGGTGTGGTTGTGGTGGATGCTCGTCTGGGCATCGGTGTCTGTGGACCACACGCTCCCGCCCTCGCTGTCGCCCGTGCGCTGGTCGTTCAGCTGGCAGCAGCACTCTCACCCGTCGCCACGGAGCTCCAGGGCGGCGCGAATCCGGCATGGCGGTGGACAACAGAGCTACCCCATGCCACCGGGCATCCACCGTCGCCTCCCCTCGCGTTGGACGGTGTGCGGATCAGCGACCGGTCTGGCCGACGTCCGCCTTGCGTGGTGGCCGTCGCCGACCGCGCCGCGGACCTTCCCCGCGACGTTCGGGTGGTGCTGGAGATCGATGGGGCGACGGCCGCGGTGATTCGACATCCCGATGAGAGCCGGTGTGGCACCCTCCGTGCCGACATGGTGGCGGAGGCGGAGGTGACACCGTGGGCGATGCGGCAGGCGCGCCAGGCGAGGGACGCCGGCGTGATGGGTTCCGCGCCGACGCTCCCCGATCGTGTGGAGCTGGCGTCGCTGGTAGAGCGCGGTGTCCCAGGAAGGGATGCCGGTGTCACGGCGGCTCCCGGGCTCTCCGCCGCCATCGGGATGGGGGAGAGTGGCGCTCTCAGTATCGATCTCGTTCGGGACGGGCCACACGCGGTTGTGGGTGGCACCACCGGCAGCGGCAAAAGCGAACTGTTGGTGTCGTGGGTGCTCGCCATGGCGGCCCGCCGCCCGCCCATGGAGGTGAGCTTTCTCTTCGTTGACTTCAAAGGCGGTGCGTCCTTCGATCCGCTCCGGCAGCTGCCCCACTGTGTGGGAGTGATCACCGACCTCGACGATCACGAAGCACTGCGAGCTCTCGCCAGCCTCCGCGCTGAGGTGCGGCGTCGTGAACGGATGCTCGCTGCGCGTGGCCTGCGGTCGGTGGACGATGAACCGCCGGGGGAGAGCCTCGCGCGGCTGGTTTTGGTGGTCGACGAGTATGCCGCGATGGTAGATGACCACCCGCACCTTGCCGCGTTGTTTACGGATCTCGCGGCGCGGGGGCGATCCCTCGGTATCCATCTGATCCTCTGCACCCAACGACCGGCGGGAACCCTCCGCGAGGGTCTGCTCGCCAATTGTGGACTACGGCTGTCGCTCCGGGTGAACAATGCCGCGGATAGCACGGCTCTCCTCGGCACGGATGCCGCCGCGTCCCTGCCCGTGTCCGCTATCGGGCGGGTGTTGGTCAGCGTGGGTGGAGGCGTTGTCACACGCGCGCAGGTGGCGAGCGCGTTCCCGACAGACATCGTGGTGGTTCGTGATCGTTGGCACGATGCCCCGCGTCCGAGCCGGCCGTGGTGCGACCGGCTTCCGGCGGTCATCACCCCGTCAGATGCGGCGCAGCTTGAACTCGGCGAGCGGCCGGGTGCCGGGTTCGCCTTCGCCGTCGCGGACCTTCCCGAACACCAACGCCGTGAGTTCGCCTCCTTCGATCCGGTGCACCACGGCAATCTGATGGTGGTGGGAGCGGGCGGATCGGGTAAGTCCGGGGTGCTAACGGCCCTCGCCGAAGCGGCGGGAACTCGTGCACGTGTGGTGGGAGCGGACGTGGCGGTGCTGTGGGATGCCCTGGGCGACGTGCTCGACGTGTCCACCCCGCCCGACCCTTCACTCCGCCTGCTCCTGCTCGACGATGTCGACATGGCACTGGGTCGGTGCCCCGACGAATGGGCGACGGCACTGCTGGACCGGCTGGGACGCGTTCTCCGGGAGGGCCCGAGTCGCGGAGTCGTCTGTGTGCTCACCACCCAGCGGCTCGCCGGTCCTCTCCATGGGCTCGCGGCCCTCTGTGGATCCAGCGTGTTGCTGCGGCTTCCCGACCGCCAGGAACATCTCCTCGCGGGAGGTGACGCCGCGTTGTGGGCTCCGGATGCGCTGCCCGGCGCAGGATCGTGGCGGGGCATCCACATCCAGGTTCTGCTCACCGCGTTCGTCGTCGCCGCTGCCGGTGAGCCCCGTGCCCTCACCGTGGACCTTTCCGCGGTCGGCGCGGTGGCCGTGGTCTCGACGCGACCACATCAGCTGCGGGAGGCGATCTTGCGCGCCCAGCCGACCCGCACGGTCATCGATGTGGCGGGCACATCCGACACCCGCGAACTGGTGGTCGCGCGGGGAGACACCACGCCTGTGCTGTTGGGTGATCCCGACGCCTGGTCCGCACGGTGGGGCGCACTCGGAGCAGCGCGTGGCTCGATTCCCGTGCTGTTCGAGGGATGCAGTGTGGCCGAGTTCCGATCGCTCTCCGGGATTCGCGAACTCCCACCCCCTCCACACGGGCTCCGGACGTTGTGGATACTCCAGCCCGACGGGTCCGTGCACCGCGGCCGACTCGGCACGAGCGCTTCGCCCACCGACGATTTCCGAAGCCTTACCTCCGCTTCGCAGCGGATTTCGTGAAGATCGTGTTACAGCATCGTCGATTTGCTCACTCTTCCGTACTTTTCGCGCCGCCGCTGTGCCATCATCAAGCCAGAGTTACGACGCCGTGATCCCCGTCACCCCTGTGAAGGAGCCTTCCCCGATGCGAGCACTGCCCGAAGATCCCCTGATTCGCCGTCTTGTCCAGCAGGCGCGGGCGACCCAGTTCAGCCGCCGAGCGATGCTCTCCACCGCCGGGGCAGGAGCGGCAGCCCTCGCGCTCGCCGCGTGCGCGCCGACGTCGGCCGAGGCTCCCACGCCCGCAGACGACGTGTCCGACACCGACAAAACACTGGTGTGGTCGAACTGGCCCTCCTACATCGACGAGGACGACGCGGGCGACTACCCGACCCTGGTCCGCTTCACCGAGCAGACCGGCATCGAGGTGACCTACAAGATCGACATCGACGACAACAACACCTACTACGGCACCATCAAAGACCAGCTCGCCCTCGGCAAAGCCACGGGTGCCGACACCTTCTGCCTCACCGAGTGGATGGTGGCGCGCCTCATCCGGTTCGGCTACGTGCAGAAACTGGATGCGGCGAACATCCCGAACAAAACCAACCTCTCGGCGGCACTGCTCAACCCCGACTTTGACCCCGGCCGCGAACTGTCACTGCCGTGGCAGAACGGTTTCGCCGGGCTCGCCTGGAACACCGAAGAGCTGCCGGCGGGTCTCGAGTCCGTGGCCGACCTGTGGGCGCCCGCGCTCAAGGGCAAAGTGACGGTGCTGTCGGAAATGCGCGACACCATGGGACTGCTCCTGCTCGAGGCGGGTGTCGACATCTCGGGCGCCGACTGGGGTGAGGACGAGTACGGCACGGCGCTGGAAGTTCTCGAGGAACACGTCACGTCCGGCCAGATTCTGGGCATCAAGGGCAACGAGTACACCCAAGACCTCGCCTCGGGTGACGCACTCGCCGCCATCGCGTGGTCGGGCGACATCACGGTGCTCAACGCCGAAGCCGGTTACGAGAAGTGGAAGTTCGCGCTGCCCTCGGCGGGCGGAACACTCTGGGGCGACACCTTTGTGGTGCCCATGGGATCCCCGCGCAAGGCCAACGCCGAAGCGCTGATGAACTACTACTACGAACCCGAGGTCGCTGCCGAAGTGGCGGCGTGGGTCAACTACATCACCCCCGTCGATGGAGCCAAGGAAGCCGCCGCAGAACTCTTCCCCGAGGTGGCCGACAACCAGCTGATCTTCCCCGACGCTGACACCCTGTCGCGGGCACACATCTTCCGCACGCTCGACTCGGCCGACGACAAAACGTTCAACGCCGACTTCCAGCGTGTGTCGTTGGGGGCCTAATGGTCACCTCCGAATTCGCGTCGTCGGGAGCCGACCTCGAGCTGGTGGGCCTGCACAAACGATTCCCGGGATACACCGCAATCGAAGACCTCAACCTTCGGATTCCGGCCGGGTCGTTTTTTGCGCTGCTGGGCCCGTCCGGTTGTGGCAAAACCACCACGCTCCGGCTCGTCGCGGGCCTCGAGGAGCCGACATCCGGCCGCATCCTCATCGGCGGCGAGGACGTTACCTCCACCAAGTCGTCCAAACGTCCGGTCAACACCGTGTTCCAGAGTTATGCGCTGTTCCCGCACATGACGATCCTCGAGAACGTCGCGTTTGGCCTGAAGCGCCGCAAGATCTCCGACGCCATCCCGCGTGCCCACGAGGCACTCCGTCTGGTTGAACTTGATCACCTCGCCGGGCGCAAACCGGCCCAGCTCTCCGGTGGCCAGCAACAGCGTGTGGCGCTCGCCCGCGCCGTGGTGAACCGCCCCGCCCTGCTGCTGCTCGACGAACCTCTCGGAGCCCTCGACCTCAAGCTGCGTCGGCAGATGCAGCTCGAGCTCAAAGACATCCAGTCCGAGGTAGGGCTCACCTTCCTCCACGTCACCCACGACCAGGAAGAGGCCATGACCATGGCCGACACCGTCGCCGTGATGAACAAGGGCCGGATCGAGCAGATGGGCGCCCCCGAGGAGCTGTACGAACTGCCGCGCACGGCGTTTGTCGCGAACTTTTTGGGCCAGTCCAATCTGTTCACCGGCACCGTGGTGTCGTCGTCCGGGCAATCGCTGGTGGTCGATGTCGCGGGCCTGCGGTTTGAGGTGCCTCGGGAACGGGCGCAGCGCCACGGCGGAGACGTCACCATCGGGGTGCGGCCCGAGAAACTGATGCTGCATACTCGTGCTCCTGCCGAAGCATCCGGAACCAACATGCTCGGCCCAGGCCGTGTCACCGACGTCTCGTTCAGTGGGGTGAGCACGCAATACTTGATCGAGATGCCGCGGGTGGGCACGGTGACCGTCTTCGCGCAGAACATGGTGTTTGGCCCGGTTGTGCACGTGGGTGCCGAAGCGTGGGTGACCTGGAACGTCGATCATGGTTTTGGGCTCGCGGATGATCCGGCCGATGGACCACGATTTGATGCAGACGCGCACACACAGGCCATTGCGGTGCAGGCGCGCGACGCCCTTGTCACGGAGCTCGAGGCGTCCTGAGATGGCCTTCGCCTCGTTTACGAGCGGTCCCGCGACCGCGCCGTCGGGTAGTGCACCGGCGCCGCGTCGTGCCAGCCCTGTTGTTCTGATTCTGCTTCTGCCCGGGGTTCTGTATCTCGCGCTGTTTTTTCTGACTCCACTCGTCTCGCTGGTGATCACATCGTTGCAGACCCCGGTCGAGTTCGGCGATGTCGGCCAGTTTCAGGCGGGCTTCGAGTGGCAGAACTACGTCACGGTCATCGAGGCGTACTGGCCGCACTTTCTGCGGTCGTTTGTCTACGCGATCACCGCGACGGTCCTTGCGCTGGTGATCGGCTACCCGCTGGCGTACTTCATCGGCGTCAAGGCGCGCGGCTGGCCCATGCTTCAGGCGCTGATGCTCACGCTCGTCATCGCGCCGTTTTTTATCTCGTTCCTGCTGCGCACACTCGCGTGGAAGGAATTGATGTCGGATGATTCGGCAGTGGTTATCGCGCTCAAGGCGCTGAGCCTTCTCGGACCGACCGATCACCTCACGGGAACACCGTTCTCGGTGATCTTTGGTCTTACGTACAACTTCATCCCGTTTATGACCCTGCCGCTGTACACCACACTCGAGCGGCTCGACCTGCGGTACCTCGAGGCCGGGGCCGACCTGTACGCGAGCGGGCCCACCACGTTCTGGAAGATCACGGTGCCACTCTCGATGCCCGGCATTGTGTCCGGCACCCTGCTGACCTTTATCCCGGCGTCGGGCGACTACATCAACGCCAGTTCGAGTTTTCTCGGGTCGGCGAGTACGTCGATGGTTGGCAACGTCATTGAGGCGAACTTCATCGACCTGCTCAACTACCCGGAGGCCGCCGCGCTGTCGGTCGTGCTGATGGGCGTCATCCTGGTGATCGTCGCTGCCTACGTGCGACGCAGTGGAACGGAGGACCTCCTGTGACCGACGTGACCACCAGCCGTACCCCACGAAAATCCTTCTCGCTGGGCCGATGGCTCCTCCCCGTCTACAGCGTGCTCGCCCTCGTCTTTTTGCTGGTGCCCATCGCGTACACCTTTGTGTTCTCGTTCAACGATTCCGGCAAGTCGAACATCATCTGGCGCGGATTCACCTTCGACAAGTGGCTGCACGTCTGTGAGGCGCAGGGGGTCTGTGAAGCCTTCGGGATGAGTGTGTTTGTGGGTGTGGTCTCGACCGTAATCGCCACTGCACTCGGCACCCTGTTGGCGATCGCGCTGGTGCGGTTCCGGTTCCGCGGCCGGTCGATGCTCAGCCTGCTGCTCTTCCTGCCGATGGCCACACCCGAAGTGGTGCTCGGCGCGGGTCTCGCCGCCCAGTTCCTCTCGGCGGGCGTCCCCAAGGGTGTTGTGACGATCATTCTCGCCCACGCGCTGTTCTGCCTCAGTTTTGTGGTGGTCACGGTGAAGGCTCGCGTGGCGAGCCTTGACCCTGCGCTCGAAGAGGCCGGTCGTGACCTTTACGCCTCGGGAATGCAGGTGTTCTGGCGAATCACCTTCCCACTGCTGCTGCCCGGGATCATCGCGGCGGCGCTGCTGTCGTTTGCGCTCAGCTTCGACGACTTCATTATCACGCGGTTCAACAACGGCCCGGTGGAGACCTTCCCCGTCTACATCTACACGGCGGCAGCGCGCGGGCTTCCCGCCGAGGCCAACGTCATCGCCTCAGCGGTCTTTATCCTCGCGATTGTGCTTGTTGTCACGGGGCGTCTGACCGCGGCGGCTCGAGCCAAACGGCGGGCCGTCTAGACGTGACCGGAGCCGTCAGGTGGCGCTTCGACGCCCGACCGACGACTGAAAACGGACCAGGTACCCATCCGGGTCCGCAACAACAAACTGCCGGACGCCCGCTTCTTCATCGCCCACGCGGTACCACTTCGTCTCCGGCTGCATCAGCAACTCGATATCGGCAACGGCGAGGGCGGCGGCAAGAACAGCCGTGTCGGGCACGGCGATCTGGAAATTGATGCCGCGGCCCAGGGGAGTCTCGAGCGGGGCGGTAATCCAGTTGCGGCCGACGCCGATCTCCTCGAGCATCAGATGCGCCGACCCCAGCGCGAGGTAAGCAAAGCGTTCCTCGGGGCGTGAGTAGCGCACGGCGAAGCCGCAGATCCCGCTCCAGAAGTGGATGCTGCGAGAAATGTCGGTCACGAGCAACTCGGGAACAAGAGCAGGGTCGAGGTCGTTGGTCACCCCTCATCCTTGCACTCGCGTTACCCGCTGGCGGGGGGAACAGACGCGTCTGCCTCAGATCCTGTTGGCCCCATCCAGAGCAGCTCAGCTGTCCCGGCCGCAGTGACTTTGACGCCGAGAACGGTGTACTCCCATTCCATTCCGTCGTCCTGCGGAGGTTGTGATGGAGACGTCGGAACGTCCGTGTAGACACACACGGTGATCGACCCGTCCGAATGATCAGATGGCGATTCCACCGCGTCGATCGGTGCGAACAGTTCGGATTCCGTGGTCACCCGGCCGGAGTACAGCTGCGCGTCCGGACCGTATTCCCTGGCGAAGTCCAGTCCGACGCCCTCGCACGCGGAAGCGGCGTCCGGCGAGAGCAGCGTTGAGGCGGAAGCGGCGGTGCTTGTTTGGCTTTGTGCTGGACCCGGATGCGCGGCGGCGGCACACCCCGCCGTGCTGATCGCGACTGCGGACATAAGCAGCACCGCAATCATGCCGCGCGGGCCGAAGTGTTGTTTGCGGACCGAAGGCGCTCGTAGCGTCGGATCGGATGAATTCAGAACACTCACTCGGGCCTTTCCCAGCACTCGCATAATGAGGAATATTCTTCATCGTACGCCCCAGCGATGCGAGCGTCAGCTCGACGTCACGAGGGTCGAACGCGCCGGTGCCCGCGAGGCTGCGTGGGTACCCGTGGCGTTGTGCGGGGTGCAACGATGGAGCCGTGGAGACAACAGCGGGTGCCGTGACGGTTAGGGACTTTCGGGCGGATGACTCCGCCGTCACCCTCTCCGTGTTCCTCGACGCCATCACTGTCACCGCGTCGGCCGACTACACGCCCGAACAGATCGCGGCGTGGTCGGCGCCGCACGAACGCACTGTGACGGAGTGGGGTCTCTCCCGAGCATCCACCAATACCATTGTCGCGATCGTCGACGGCAGCATCGCGGGATTCTCCGACGTTGATAACGACGGCTACATCCACATGATGTTTGTCGCGCCCGAGTTCGGTCGTCGCGGGGTGGCTCGCGCGCTGTTAGCGGAGGTCGAGATCCGCGCGAGAAATCTCGGGGCGACGGTCCTGTCGACCAACGCCAGCATCACGGCGCGTCCCTTTTTCGAGCGTCACGGTTTCCAGGCCGTCGCGACACAGCATCCGACACTTCGAGGGATCTCGCTGATCAACTACCGGATGGTCAGGTCGCTGTTGGCCGAGTGAGTGCGAGTTGCCTGCAGGTCTTCGTGTCAGCGCGGAAACGAAATACCGCGCGTACCCCCTAGCGCTGGAGCGCAGAATGGGGGGACGCGCGGTACTCAGACCCGTGATCGATGGACGCTGTGTGACTAGTCCGTTCCGGAGTCGAACGCCGCACCCTCGGAGACCGCGTCGGTTGCGCGCTCGAGAGCATCGGTGTCCGACAGGCCTCCTTCGAGGATTTCGTTTGCCTCGCCGGACTCGAGTGCACCAACGAGCTCGGCCGTGGCGCCTCCGATGATGCCAGCGGCAGCGTACTGCTCGAGGCGAGCGCGGGAGTCGGCGATGTCGAGGTTACGCATGGTGAGCTGGCCGATACGGTCGCCGGGACCGAAGGCCGAGTCGCCGACGCGCTCCATCGACAGCTTGCCGGGGTGGTAGCTCAGCTGAGGTCCGGTGGTGTCGAGGATTGTGTAGTCGTCACCGCGGCGCAGGCGGAGCGTGACCTCACCGGTCACGGCGGAACCGACCCAGCGCTGGATCGACTCGCGCAGCATCAGTGCCTGAGGGTCGAGCCAACGGCCCTCATACATGAGGCGTCCGAGGCGGCGGCCCTCCGAGTGGTAGTTCGCGACGGTGTCCTCGTTGTGGATCGCGTTGAGCAGGCGCTCGTACGTGATGTGCAACAGGGCCATGCCGGGTGCTTCGTAGATGCCGCGGCTCTTCGCCTCGATGATGCGGTTTTCGATCTGGTCGGACACACCAAGGCCGTGGCGTCCACCGATGGTGTTTGCCTCGAGCACAAGGGCGACCGGGTCGGCGAATTCCTTGCCGTTGATCGCGACCGGGCGACCGGCCTCGAAACGTACGGAGACGACCTCGGTCTCGACATGCACGTCGTCGCGCCATGCGGCGACGCCCATGATGGGGTCGATGAGGTCGAGCCCGGAGCTGAGTTCCTCGAGCAGCTTGGCCTCGTGGGTCGCGCCCCAGATGTTCGCGTCGGTGCTGTACGCCTTCTCGGTGGCGTCGCGGTACGGGAAGCCACGCGCGACGAGCCACTCGCTCATCTCGGTGCGGCCGCCGAGCTCATTTACGAAGTCGGAGTCGAGCCACGGCTTGTAGACGCGGAGGCGCGGGTTGGCGAGCAGACCGTACCGGTAGAACCGCTCGATGTCGTTGCCCTTGTAAGTGGAACCGTCGCCCCAGATGTCGACGCCGTCTTCCTTCATCGCGCGCACCAGCATCGTGCCGGTGACGGCGCGGCCAAGCGGCGTGGTGTTGAAGTACGTCTTGCCGCCGGAGCGGATGTGGAACGCGCCGCACTGCAGCGCGTTGAGGCCCTCTTCGACGAGGGCGGTCTTCGCATCGACGAGACGGGCGATCTCCGCGCCGTACTCGAGGGCTCGGCTCGGCACCGAGTCGATGTCGGGTTCGTCGTACTGGCCGATGTCGGCCGTATACGTGCAGGGCACCGCGCCCTTCTCACGCATCCAGGCGACCGCAACGGAGGTGTCGAGACCACCCGAAAATGCGATACCGACTCGTTCACCGACGGGGAGGCTGCTCATCACTTTAGACACACAACAACTTTAACGGATGCCGCGACCCGTTGCGCGCCATCGTGGCCTGGCGTAAGCGTTCGGATGCGATCTGATCGCGGATCTGACTGTGGATCCGAGCACGTCACGAGGTGCGCACCACAGCCCGAGCAGACCTACTCCAGGATCAGATGCATTCCCGTGCGCCCGGGAGCGACATCGACAAAACCCCGCGACTCGTAGAGACGGCGGCCCGGAGGGTCAGCGGTCAGGGTGATGTAGGCACCGCTCGGCGCTCGATGACGGATCTCGTCGAGCAAGCTGTCCAGCAGCGCGCTGCCCAACCCCTTGCCCTGGTGCGCGGGAAGCGTGGCCATGTCGGCGATGAGAAAGTACCAGCCCCCGTCGCCAACGATGCGCCCCATGGCGACGGTCTCTCCCTCGGCGCTCACCACGTGACGGAACGTCCACGACCCGGTGAGTGCTCCCGTGCCCTGCTCGGGAGTTTTGGGGGAGAGGCCGCTGTCGCGCCGCAGCCGAAGGTAATCGTCGAGAGCGGGCGCAGCGGAAAGCATTGTGTAGCTGGAGGAGAGAGGCACCGGACCAGTCTGCCCGGTGCCCACGACAGCTCCGATCAGAAAACGGTGCGGATCTCTCCCACCGGCAGCCCCGCACCCAGCACCGATTCCAGGGTCTGGGCGAGCACCGCGTTGGCACCGGCACGGGGCACAACCCCGGCATCCACCAACAGCTCAAGAGCCACGAGTGTCGCCGCGCGCAAGCTGCCATCGAGAATCTTGACGGCGACCGCGGTGCCGTCAGCAGCGCCCATCACCATAACTCCCTCGGCACCGAGCTTCGCCACAATGCCGAGCGTCTCAATCGTGACGGTGTTCGCGCGCCCCGGCCCATCGATGGCCCAGGGGTTCTCGAGGATTGCGGAACTGAGGGCCGCGGCATCCGGATCCGTCCCCCCACATACCCGACCGATCGCGCGCGCCAGGCCGGTCAGCGACATGGCGTGCACGGGGGCACCGCAGCCGTCGACACCGCTGTGCAGAATGGGCTCGCCCGTGAACTCCTCGACAACCTCGCGCACCGCGACCTGCAGCGGATGTGTCGGCGACAGGTAATTCTCGATTGGCCACTCGTTGAGCGCGCAGGCCAGAAGGAATGCCGCATGTTTGCCCGAGCAGTTCATGTAGACCGCACTCGCGGTGCCACCCGCTGCAACCAGTGCCGAACGCGACGCGGAGTCACCGGGCCAGTCCGCCGGGCAGCCGAGGGCTTCTTCGGGCAGGTCGGCGAGATTCAGGATGCCCCGCACCACACGAATGTGTTCGGGTGTACCCGCATGGCTCGCAGTAGACAACACCAGCGCCTCGCCGGCCAGGTCGACGCCGGCGCGACGAGCCGCGATGGCCTGCATCGGTTTCATCGTCGACCGCGGATAAATCAGCGCCGACGGGTTTCCCAGCTGACGGATCACGGAGCCGGAAGGGTTGACCACCACGGCGACCCCGAGGTGCCGCGACTCGATCATGCCGCTGCGCTCGAGCACCGCCAGTTCAACCGAGTCGGCGACTGTCAGCGCGGGAGTGTCAGTGGGAGCCTTGAAGGATTCGGTGGCGGCGAGGGTACCCACCGGGTTCTGTACTGCTGCGTTGATCACAGGGTGGCAAACGCGTCGTCGAGCACACTGAGTGCGTCGAGCAGCAGTTCGTCGCTGATCGCCAGGCTCGGCAGGAAGCGCAGCACATTGCCGTAGGTTCCTGCGGTCAGCACAATCACACCCTGTTGCGCGGCGTACTTCGCGATGGCGCCGACGGCGGCGGGGTTCGGCTTTTTTGTTCCGGCCTCCACGAGTTCGATGGCGATCATCGCACCGATGCCGCGCACCTCACCGATGATGGGGTACTTGCCCTGCAGCTCGGTGAGTCCGGCGGTTAGGGTCGTTTCGATGCGCTTGGCGGCGTCGAGTAGCCCCAGAGTTTCGATCTGCTCGAAGACAGCAATGGACGCAGCCGTCGCCACGGGGTTGCCGCCGAACGTGCCGCCGAGGCCGCCGGGCTGGGCGGAGTCCATAATCTCGGCGCGACCGGTCACCCCGGCCAGGGGGAGTCCACCCGCGATGCCCTTGGCGCTAAGCACCATGTCGGGCACGACGTCGAAGTGCTCGCTTGCGAAGTAGGCACCCGTGCGACCCATTCCGCTCTGGATCTCGTCGGCGACAAACACAATCCCGTTGTCGGTGCACCACTGCTGCAGCGCCTTCAGATATCCGGCTGCGGGCACCTGGAAACCACCCTCACCCTGGATGGGTTCAACGACGAGGCAGGCAAGATCGGTCGCCCCGACAGTCTTTTCGAGGTAGGAGATGGTGCGCTCGGCAGCATCCGCCCCGCTCAGACCATCGTGGAAGGGGTACGAATTCGGCGCACGGTAAATGTCACCGGCGAACGGACCGAAGCCGGTCGAGTACGGCGCGGCTTTGAAATTCATGGCCATCGTGAGGTTGGTGCGGCCGTGGTAAGCGTGCTCGAGAACAGCGACGCCACCTCGTCCGGTGTGTTTGCGCGCGATTTTGACGGCGTTCTCCACCGCTTCGGCGCCGGAGTTCACCAGCACGGTCTTTTTCGCGTGGGTTCCGGGGGTGTGCTCGGCGAGCAGCTCGGCGACCCGCACGTATCCCTCATAGGGCGTGATGGTGAACAGGGTGTGGGTGAAATCGGCAAGCTGGGCGGATGCCGCGGCGACCACGGCATCGTCGGTGTGACCAACAGTGGTCACACCGATACCGGCGCCGAGGTCGATGAACTGGTTGCCGTCGATGTCGACCACAATGGCGCCGTGCGCGCGAGCGACGTAGACGGGGAGCACTGAGGAGACGCCGACCGGCACCACGGCCTGTCGTCGGATGTGTAGGGCCTCAGACTTGGGTCCGGGAATCGCGGTAACAATACGGCGTTCCTGGGCGATGACGGGGGTGCCTTCAGCTGCGAGCGTGTCAGTCATAATGGAAACGAGTTTAGCCGTCGAGACCATTCAGCACAGCGGGTACAACTGCCGTGCGGCGACGGTGAACTGCCAAACAAAGGACATCGTTGTGCATCTCGAACATTCCTATGCTGTTCAGGTTGACTGGACGGGCAACCGCGGAACCGGCACCAGCGACTACAAGTCGTACGGGCGCGACCATGTGATCTCCACGGAGGGCACGGTCGACATCGCCGGCTCGAGCGACACCGTCTTCCGCGGCGACGCCGACCGGTGGAACCCCGAAGAGATGCTTCTCGGCGCCCTGGCCCAGTGCCATCTGCTGAGTTACCTGCACGTTGCGGCCAGCCACGGGGTGATTGTGACCGCGTATCGCGACGAGGCCGTGGGCACCATGGAACAAACCCGCGATGGCGGAGGACACTTCACGTCGGTGACTCTTCGGCCCGTGGTGACCATCGCCGGGGACAACGTCGATCTCGCCCTGCAGCTTCACGCCGAGGCGAGCACCAAGTGCTTTATCGCGTCGTCCATGAACTTCCCCGTTGGCCACGAGCCCACGATTCTTAGGGGATCGTGACCGACTAATCAGGCGGCTGGCAGTTTGAGTCGGGTGCCATAAGACAGACTGGAGGCTGTTTTTGTCTCTTACAGGAAGGCGCGTTGTGCGCAAAACTGCAGCACTTGTTTTGGCCGTTGGTTTGATGGCGTCGCTCGCGGCGTGTTCTCCCTCGGAATCCGAGGATGACGCTGCGGCGGTGGATTGCACCCCCGTTGCGTCAGGGGAGCTCTCCGACGCCGTTGATGTCACGGGCACGTTCGGCGAGAAGCCGACCGTCACCATCGACTTCCCGGTCACCGCTACAGCCGCGCAGCGCACCGTTGTTGAGGAGGGCGACGGAACCGTCGCCGCTGAGAACTACAACGTGACCGCCGACTACACGATGTTCAACGGCACCACGGGTGAAGAGGTTGACGCGAGCACGTACAACGGAAGCCCCACGCCGTTCGCTCTCGATGGAACCCTCTACGCCGGACTTGCCGACACCATTCAGTGCTCGCCCGCCGGATCCCGCGTTGTCGGAGTGGTGCCGGCCGACGGTCTCATCGAGACCACGCTGACCACCTTCGGCATGACCGCAGAAGACTCCATGGTCATCGTTGTTGACGTTGTCTCCGCCGAAGAGGCCGAAGCCGCTGCACCGGCCGAGGAAGAGATCGTTCTCGACCCCGCCGACTACCTCACCAAGGCTGACGGCGCCGACCAGGCGCGTCCCGACGGCTTCCCGGCCATCGAGGTTGCCATTGCCGATGACGAGTCGGGTACTCCGACCGTGACCATCCCCTCCATGGATGCACCGGCCGACCTGCAGATCGCGACCCTGAAAAAGGGCGACGGAGCAGTCATCGAGTCGGGTGACGACGTTGTTGTCAACTACTCGGGCAAGATCTGGCGCACCAACGCAGTCTTCGACAGCAGTTGGGACCGCGGCGCGATCTCGCACTTCCCGACCACCGGTGTCATCGACGGCTTCCAGCAGGCACTCGAGGGCCAGACCATCGGCTCGCAGGTTCTCGTGAGTATTCCGTCTGACCTCGGATACGGCGAGACCGGCGTCCCCGAGCTTGGCATCACCGCCGATGACACCCTGGTGTTCCTCGTGGACATCCTCGGAACAGTCAAGGAAGAGTAAGTCTTTACACCCGCCTGATCCAGGCGAAACTTAGGGCACCTCGTGAGCACACGCTCGCGGGGTGCCCTTTGTTTTTTCTCAGCGGCTAGTTTCTGGCATCGGGTCATGTGGCATCGGGTCATGCGGCGGCGAGTGGTGAGACGCGGGGCGCCTCAGCGTGTGTGCAGCGAGGCGTTCACGGCATCAACGACCGACCTCGGCTGGTCAACTGTAAGGACGAGGCGGTCGTAGTGTTCGTCCGTCAGCTCCACCACGATTGTTTCGCCCGGCGCGCTGACATTCCAGAACGACTTGTCCCCGTCGCGGTGAAATGTGCCCGCCCACTTGCCGGGGATCGCGAGGCCGGGAGCGCGCAAGCCTTTCGGCTCGTGATTCGCGCCCGGGTCAAATGTTGCTCCGCGAACGTGACTGAGGGGAATCTCGAGCTTTGTGGTGAACGACCACAGTTTGTCGAGCCCCTTCGGCTCGACCACGAGGGTCGTAGCGGTGACGGTGATGATGTTCATGCGGTCTCCTTCGTTGAGAGGTCGGTCGTGGGCTCGAGCGCTCTGTCGAGGAGTCTCTGGCCCAGGGATTGTGGAGTGTGGGGCGGTTGAGCGGTGGTGAGGATCTCGAACGCGAGTGAGCGGATCTCCGTGTCTCTGGGGGCGAGTTCCATCAACGCGACGAGAAGCAGATCGGTCGCATCATTGGCGGCAACGTCTGGTGCCACGCTCTGCTGAAGTCCCAGGAGGAAGACTCCGCGCTTGCTCCCAAATGCCTTGTACAGGCTGCCGCGGTGAAGGCCTGTCGCGTGGACAAGGTCGTCAATCGACGTGCCTTCGTACCCGGTGCTGCGGAAGACGGCGGCGCACCGGGCCACGATGTCTGCCTCGTCGAACGTTCGGTTTCTGCCCATACATCGACCGTACCGAAAGGTGAACGATCAGTCAAGAACGATCGGTCAACAAAAAGCTCCGGCAATCTGTGTCCAGAGGATGCGACAGGGGAGCCGCGGCATCAGGATGAACGGTACGGACACACAGGAAGGCAGGACACATGACCGCGGACTCACATAAACACGTTCTTCTCGCTGCAAATGCCGCCCTTGCGCGCGGAGACAACGAGGGGTTCCTCGAGCACTGCACCGAAGATACGGTGTGGAATTTCATCGGGGGTCGCACACTGCGCGGCAAGACCGAAGTTCTGCAGTGGATGGATTCGACATACATCCAACCGCCGGAGAACAGTGTCGACACAATGATTGCGGAGGGTGAGTCCCTCGTAGTGATCGGCACCATCACAACAACGGATGGGAGCACCGAGACGACCAGCCAGTATTGCGATGTCTGGACGTTCCGACAGGGAAAACTCGCCGCCGTGCAGGCGTTTGTTGTGTGAGACCCGTCGCAGTGACCCTGTTGCTATTCGGGCGTGGCGATGGTCCACTGGGCACACGCTGACAATTGGAGACAACGATGTCTGACGCGATTCTTATCACCGTCCTGTGCCTTGCCCTGGCGGGCATCATCGTTGTTCGCGGCGTTCGGCGTCACCGTATGCGTGACGCGGCAGCACCGGTGGGTGCCGCGGCGGGTGTGCTCAACGACGTCTACCTCGGCCGCGGCACCGAACACCAACGGGCTGCGGAGTTCGATCCGGCGCCGTCGACATCAATGATTCTCGACGGCGACGACCCTCTCCGTTCCCACGGCGTCGATGACTCCGACAAGGTCCAGCGCGGTTGAGTCGCCGTGGCGACGGCCGTGCGACAGGAAGTGAGACTGGAATGGGCCGTTCGGTGCTCTACATGTCGATGTCGCTTGACGGGTTTATCGCGGGGCCCAACGTGGCCGACAACAACGGATTGGGTGACCACGGAAGCAGGCTCCATGAATGGCTGTTCCCGGCGGAGGGCGCCGTCAATACCCAGATAGTCGACGAATTTATGTCGACCGGCGCGGTGCTTGTTGGCCGCGGTACGTTCGAACCCGCGAACGGCTGGGACGGAGACCACCATGGCGGTGTACCGATCTGGGTGATCAGTCGGCACCCCGCCCCACGTTGGGTGAGTTCGATGTCGTTGGTCCAGTACACGGACCAGATTGAGACGGCCTTCGGCGACGCGACGAGCGCCGCCGGGTCACACAATGTGCTGGTGCATGGCGCGCACGTTGCCCAGCGCGCAATCGCGGCGGGTGTGCTCGACGAGATGGAGATCCACGTGGTTCCCGTTCTTCTGGGTGCGGGCCGACGCCTGTTCGATCACCTGGGGGTCGATCATCGCGAGCTCGAGCGAACGAGAGTGCTCGTCGGGGACGGTGGCGTGACGCACCTGCGGTTTCGAATTCGGCGGTAGCTGAAGCCGCTTGCGCCGCCCATCCATCTGCCGAGCCGGTAGTTTGTCGGATGTGGACGACATCACCGGTACCGTGCTCGCCGCCGTGATGCCTCGCACGGTTGTGATGACTGCGGTCCCGGCATCCAACCCAAACATTTTTGGCACAACGCCGACGCCGAACCTTGCCCGTCGGCTCGCCGCACAGGCGGCCGCAGCCCTCATCGGATGCGCGGTCGACGACGTTGTTATGCGCTCACTCTGCCGGCACTGCGGGGGAGCGCACGGTTCCCTCTTTGTCGACCAGCCCGCCGACTCGGGGGTGACAGTGAGCCTCAGCCGCGCGCCCGGGCTCGAGATTGCGGTCGCTTCGCATCTCGGCCCGGTCGGTATCGATGTCGAATCGGTGGGCCGGATGCTCCGCGCCCCAGTCGACTCGGTCGCCCTGCACCCCCTCGAGATCGACGCGCTGGTCGAACTCGATCCGGGCGCGCGAGATCGAGCACGTACCGTCCAGTGGACCCGAAAAGAAGCCCTCCTCAAATCCACCGGGTTTGGACTTCGCATAGCTCCCGACAGCATTGCGCTCAGCGGTGTGGGCGAGGCCGCGCTGGCAGCGCCCGTTCGAATTCTCGAGGCACCCGACCTGCTGTGGGACGAACTCACCGAGGGTGGTTTCACGCCGGAGTTCACCGATCTGGGGGACTGGGCGCCAGAGCATCCGGAGCCCGCATTGAGCCCGGCCGTTTCACACCCCGACACATCGAATTCAGCCGAGCTCCAGGTCGGCGCGGACGTTGTGGGCTCACTCTGCGTCCTTCACGCTCACTCAGCTCGTGGCGCGGTGCTTTGAGGCGACATCAGCGGCCAATTCGGTGGCGCAGCTCATACCCGGGGCCCAAAAGCGCATGCAAGCTCATGCCCGGGGCCGAAAAGCGCATGCAAGCTCGTAACGGGGGCCGAAAAGCGCATGCAAGCTCGTAACGGGGGCCGAAAATCCAGGCTCAGCTCGTAACGGGGGCCGAAAAGCGCAGTCAAACCCGTATCCGGGGCCACAAAATTCAGGCTCAGTTTGTGTCCGGGGCCGAAGTGTTCAGAGTCGTTTTTAGCCGGGGCCAGTTGAACTCGCCCGGGGCTACTAGAGCTGCCCCTGATGAGTTCGACTTGCCCCCGGTATGGCGAGGGCTGATCGTTCCGGCCCCTGGTGCGGCTGGGGCCGACGTGTGTGCGAACGGGGCCGACGGTGGGTACGAACGGGGCCGACGGTGGGCGCGAACGGGGCCGGCGGTGGGTGCGGTCAGGCTAGGGGTGGACCTTGGATGCTGGCAGCGCAGGTAGCGCGGCGGCATCGAGCCACTCGGTGAGCAGCTGCTCCACCGGTTCGGGAGTCGACGCGATCGCGAGGCTCACAAAGTCGGCGGTCGAGACGGATCCGAAGCGGTGCGCCGCCGTCCAGGTGTGCAGCATCGCGAAAAATGCGACGTCGCCCATGGTGAGCCGCAGGCTGTGCAGCACCAGGGCGCCGCGCTTGTAGACGCGGTCGTCGAACATGAGGTCGGCGCCCGGGTCGCTGAGGATGAGATCCTGCGGCAACTCGTCCAGCCGCGCCCAGTGATGACGCGCGTGCTCGTCGGCTGTCCGCGAGCCGATCGGCCGCAGCCTGCCCAGAACCGAGGGCAGCGACGAACCCTTGCGCTCCGACCACAGCCACTCGGCGTAGCAGGCGAAACCTTCGTGCAGCCAGATGTCGCTCCACTGCGCTGCCGTCACACTGTTGCCAAACCATTGGTGGGCGAGCTCGTGCGCGATGAGCCGCTCGGTGGAACCGGCACCGTCGATGTGGTTGCGCCCAAAGACGGCGAGCCCGTGGGCTTCGAGCGGGATCTCGAGTTCGTCGTCGGTGACGACCGCGGTGTATTCGCTGAACGGGTAGTCCCCGAACAGCTCCACAAACGTCTCCATCATGCGCGGGTGCAGCTCGAAGTCGTGCGCCGCACGCGCGGCGAGCGAGTCGGGAACCAACAGTCGTTGCTGCACCGGTCCGGCCGCGAGAGGGCGCTGCCCGTACATCCCGATCTGCACGGTCGCCAGGTAGGGCGCTACCGGTTCGGTCGCCTCATAAACCCAGACCGTGCGGTGCCCGCGGGCGACGCGCGAGATCGGCGTTCCGGTCGCCTGCACAAAGTAGGGGGAGTCGCAGGTGATCCGAAAGTACATGGGCGCTTTGGCCGAGGGCTGGTCGTCACAGGGAAACCAGGTCGCCGCGCCCGTGGGCTGCCCCGCGACGAGCACACCGTCGGCGAGTTCCTCCCAGCCGACCTCGCCCCAGGCACTCTGCGCCGGGTGGGGAAATCCGCCGTACCGAATCATCACCGTGAACTGCTGCCCATCGGGCAGCGGGCTCGCCGGCTTGATGATCACCTTATTGTCGCGCTGCGAAAATTTGGCGACCCGCGTGCCGTTCACACTCACCTTGCTCACCACCAGCCCGGCGAGGTCGAGGCTGAACCGCGAGAGTTTGTGGGTGCTCGTCGCCGTGATGATGGCGGTCGCTTCGAGCCGGTTGGTGCGCACCTTGTAATCGATGTCGAGGTTGTATCCGCTGACTCGGTAACCGCCGTTGCCGCTGCTGGGCACGTAGGGGTCGCTGCCGGTGAGCGCGCCGTGATTGGCATTCGGCAGGGGGATGGATGCCGCGGCGGCCACGCGTTCGAAAGCGGAGTCAGTCATAACGGGCAAGTCTTTCACGGCGCGGTCGGTGCCGTCTTCGCGGGTGCCGGTGCCGCATAAGCTGACGGTGTTGTGGCCGGCACCATAACCCAGGGCGCGATTGCATTGCCCGTCCACTGGCTGGACGCGGGAACACGTTCCCCGCGCATCACGAGCGACGCGGGCCCCACGGTCGCGTGAACACCGATCTGGGCGGCGGGCAGGATCACACTGTGGGGGCCGAGGGTTGCGCCGGCATCGAGGCGAACTCCGTCGAGCGTCATAACCCGGTCGTGGAAGAGGTGGGTCTGCACAATGCAGCCGCGGTTGACCGTTGCGCCGTCGCCGATGCTGATGAGGTCGGCCTCGGGCAGCCAGTAGCTCTCGATCCATGCCCCGCGCCCGATGTGGGCACCGAGCGACCGCAACCACACCACGAGCGCGGCGGTGCCGGTCGCCGAGCGGGCGAACCAGGGAGCGGCGACCATCTCCACAAAGGTGTCGGCCACTTCGTTGCGCCAGACGAACGACGACCAGAGCGGGTGGTCCTCCGCGCGGATCCGCCCGAGCAGCAACCACTTGGCGGCGCTGGTGAGGGCGGCAGCGACGGCACCCGCGAGCAGCAGCAGGGGAGAGCTGAGTACCACGGTCCACCACGGTCCGACCGTGAGCAGCAGCGCTTCGAGTGCGACAAACACGCCGAGCCCAATGGCCGCGCTGACCATCACGGGAACAATCCGGCAGAGCTCCCACAACCCCCGCCAGATCTTGCGCGACAGCGGTGGCTCAAATGTGCGGGACTCGTCGAACTCCGTCACCGCACGACGCAGCCGTACGGGTGGGTTGCCGAGCCAGCTCGAGCCCGACTTCGCTTTGCGGGGTGTCGCCGACAGCACAGCGACGAGGCCGTTGCGCGGAACACTGCGTCCGGGCGCGGTGATGCCACTGTTGCCGAGGAACGCCCGCGCGCCCACCCGGGCCTCGTCAATGCGCATCCATCCGCCGCCGAGTTCATAGGAGGCGATCATGGTGTCGTCGGCGAGAAAGGCGTCGTTGTCGATGCGGGTCATGCTGGGCAGCAAAAGGACGGTGGATGCTTCAACGCCAGTTCCGACCCGGGCGCCGAGCAGCCGCAGCCACACCGGGGTGATGAGGCTCGCGTAGAGGGGGAAGAGCAGGGTGCGGGCGGAGTCGAGCAGACGCTCCGTCGCCCAGACCTGCCAGCCGACACGACCGCGCACGGCGTGGTGTCCAGGGCGCACGCCGATGCTGAGCAGGCGCACCGCGAGGATCGTCAGTCCGGCGAGCAGCACGCCGGAGGTGACGGTGGCTAGGGGAATCATCAGGAGTGCTCGCCCCGCGGCATCCACCAGGTTCGACGCCCTGCCGGCCACACCCACCACCAGCGCAACACCGGCGAGTAAAGCGACCTGCGGGAGAGCGGAGAGCACCACAGAACCGAGACCATAGGCCAGCAGCCACCGGCGGGCGCGTTCTGGTCGGGTATCAGGCCAGTCGTGTTTGGCTTTGCCCTGACGTTCGGCGGGGGAGCCGGCCCAGAGTTGGTCGGAGGGAACCCGCCCGTGCACGGCACTGCCGGCGGCGATCTCGGCGCGTTTGCCGATGCGGGTGCCGGGTAGCAGGGTGCTGCGGGATCCGATGGTGGCGCCCGCGCCGATGCGGATGGCGCCGAGGCGGAGGATGTCGCCGTCGATCCAGTAGCCGCTGAGGTCGACCTCGGGTTCGATGGACGCTCCCGTGCCGACCGTGAGCAGACCGGTGACGGGAGGCAGCGAGTGCAGGTCAACGCCGGGCGCGATTTTTGCCCCGAGGGCGCGGGCGTAGTAGCTGATCCACGGGGCACCGGCGAGGTTGGCTGCTCCCACGAGGTGGGCGGTCTGCTCGGCCAGCCACAGGCGTAGATGGACGGAGCCGCCGCGCGGGTAGTCGCCGGGTGTCACTCCGGCCAGCAGTGCACGGGCGGCGACAACGGAGATGGCCATCCGGCCGAGTGGGGTGATGAGCACCACAAACCCGGTGATGATGACCCACCACGGGGCCACGGTGGCCCAGGGGAGCAGGCCGAACTCGACAAGGATCGTGTTGACGGCAGAGACGTAGACCATCCAGCGCAGCCCCACCAGGATGTGGAGGGGAGCGCCGAGCAGGGTCTGGATGAGTTGGGTGCGGCGGGTGAGCGGTACCACCGCGCGGCGCGAGGCCGCGATCGACGGTGCCCGCGAGTCCAGTTCGGCGGCGAGCGCGCCGATACGGGGTCGGTCGTAGATGTCGGCGACGGTGGTGTCGGGAAAGCGTTCGCGGATCGCCGAGACGAGCTGCGCGGCGGAGAGGCTGCCGCCGCCCGAGGCGAAGAAGTCTTCGTTGGGGCTCGATACCGGCACCCCGAGGATCGCCGTCCAGCTGTCCGCCAGCCACAGTGCGGTGGGGCTGAGCTCGTCAGCGTCTCCGTTGCCGGATTTGTGTCCCTTTCCGCCGGGTTTCTGCGGGGTGCGGGGAAGTGGCCAGGGAAGTGCGCTTCGGTCGACCTTCCCGCTGGTGCGGGTCGGGAGGGCGTCGACCACCGCGAGCAGGGGGATGAGGGCGGCGGGTAGTTCGGTGCGGAGGCGCTCGAGGGCAGCGTCCACGTCGAACGCGCTGGCGTCGCCGGTGGGCGCGATATACCCCACCAGCACCTGGTTGCCCGATGGCGTCTTCTGAACTACCGCCGCGGCGCCACCGACGCCGGGGAGTGCTGCCAGCGCGGCATCCACCTCACCCAGTTCAATACGACGGCCGCCCAGCTTGACCTGGTCGTCGGCGCGCCCCTGGAACAGCAGGCCAGCGGTTTCGAACTTCACGAGGTCGCCACTGCGGTAGGCGCGATCCCAGCCGAGGCTCGGCATCGCGGCATACTTCTCGGCGTCTTTCGCCGCGTCGAGGTACCGGGCGAGGCCCACCCCACCAATGATGAGTTCACCTACTTCGCCCTCGGCGACGGGCGATCCTTCGGTATCGACTACAGCGAGGTCCCAGCCGGCGAGCGGCAGGCCGATCCGTACCGGACCATCGCCGAGCAGCGCGGCACAGGCCACCACGGTCGCCTCGGTGGGCCCGTACGTGTTCCAGACTTCGCGACCGTCGACGGCGAGGCGCTCAACCAGTTCGGGCGGGCAGGCTTCCCCGCCGAAGATCAGCAGGCGCACGAGCTCGAGGGATTCCAGCGGCCAGAGCGCCGCGAGGGTGGGCACGGTCGAGACCACGGTGATGCCGTGCGCGATCAGCCAGGGGCCGAGGTCAACTCCGGAGCGCACGAGGGAGCGTGGCGCGGGAACCAGGCAGGCGCCGTAGCGCCACGCCAGCCACATTTCCTCGCACGAGGCGTCGAAGGCAACGGACAGCCCGGCGAGCACACGGTCGCCCGCGCCGATCGGGTCGTCCTGCAGAAAAATCTGGGCTTCCGCGTCGACAAAGGCCGCGGCATTGCGGTGGGTGACCGCCACACCCTTGGGCACACCGGTCGATCCGGAGGTGAAAATGATCCAGGCGTCGTCGTCCGGGTCGGGGGCACCAACCGAGGGGATGCTGCCCGTGGGCGAACCGATGACGGGCACCGGCTGCGCTGCTGGTGAGAGGGCTGTGTCGGGATGCCGTGGGGTCGAGCTCGGTACCGCGCCAGTTCGAGGGGTGTACATCCCGCCAGCACCGATCACGCCGCACACCGCAGCCTCCGAGAAGACCAGCTGGGCGCGCTCCTCGGGATCGTCGGCATCAACGGGAACGTAGGCAGCGCCGAGGCTGAGCACCGCGAGGATTCCGACATACAGCTCGCGGGTGCCGGAGGGAACCCGGATGCCCACGCGGTCACCGCGGCGAACACCCTCGGTGGACAGGCGCGCGACTGCGACGTTGACGGCCTGCACGAGCTGGCGGTAGCTGAGCGTGCCGTCTTCGGTGGCGAGCGCTGACGACTGCGGGTTCTCGATGGCCGTCTGCCGCAGGATGTCAACGAGTGTGCGGGGAGCGGGAGCACGGTCGCCAGCAAGCAGCAGCCCGCGCGGTGCGGCAGGAGCGCCGGGCTCACCCGTCGCTGCAGATGCGCCGGGCTCACCCGTCGGCGGTGTTCCGGCGGGGTGTGTTCCGACGGTGTCCGCAGATACGGATGGGGACTCGGCCAATTTTTCCTCCAGCGGGTCGACCCGGGAGCCTACCGGCGGCAGGTGTACAGCGGGTTAACCGCTGCGGCCAGTCGCCCGGCCTAGCATTGGGGCATGCGCAAAGTGATCATTCTCGGTTCCACCGGCTCCATCGGCGTCCAGGCGCTCGAGGTGATTGCAGCCCATCCCGACCTGTTCGAGGTGGTGGGCCTCGCCGCAGGCAGTAACCGCACCCTCGTCACCGAGCAGGCCGCCGCCTTCGGCGTGGACAACATCGCGTTGGGTGCCGACGAAGCATCCCAACTGGTCCGCACCGTTCAGGCCGACGTGGTGCTCAACGGCATTACTGGATCAGTAGGCCTCGGCCCCACCCTCGCAGTGCTCGAGACCGAGGCGACGCTGGCGCTCGCCAACAAGGAGAGCCTCATTGTGGGGGGTGAGCTGGTGAAGCAGCGGCTGCGCCCCGGTCAACTGGTGCCCGTCGACTCCGAACACTCCGCCATCGCCCAGGCGCTCCGCAGCGGCACCCACGAGGAAGTGCGCCGCCTGGTGCTCACCGCATCCGGGGGACCGTTCCGCGGCCGTACCCGCGACGAGCTCACCAACGTCACCCCGCGCGAAGCCCTCGCGCACCCCACCTGGGACATGGGACTGGTTATCACCACCAACTCCGCAACCCTGGTCAACAAGGGCCTCGAAGTGATCGAGGCGCACCTCCTCTTCGACGTGCCCTACGACCAGATCGACGTCACCGTGCACCCGCAGTCGTTTGTGCACTCCATGGTGGAGTTCATCGACGGGTCGACCCTCGCCCAGGCATCCCCTCCCGACATGCGCCTGCCGATCTCGCTCGGCCTCGATTGGCCGAACCGCGTCCCCGGGGTGGGCAAACCCCTCGACTGGACTACGGCGAGCACCTGGACTTTCGAACCCCTCGACAACGTCGCCTTCCCCGCCGTGGAACTCGCCAAGGCCGTCGGTCGCGCCGGCAACACGTTCCCCGCGGTGTTCAACGCGTCGAACGAGCAGGCGGTGCTCGCCTTCCACGCCGGGCGTATCGGCTACCTCGACATCCTCGACATTGTGGAGCGCGTGGTCGACCGTCACACCGCCGGCGAGATGTCGCTCGAGGCCGTGCTCGCCGCCGAGGTCGACGCCCGCGCCGAGGCCGACCGCATCATCGGGTCGATCGGCCGATGAGCGAGACGGTGTCCGAGCAGACCGCGTTCGACGAGACGGTGTCCAACCAGACCGCGTCCGACCAGACCGTCCTTATCGCCGGCTGCGGGGACCTCGGCACCGAGGTTGGCCTGCGCCTGGCCGCCCTCGGTCATCCGGTGGTGGGACTCCGCCGCTCGGCGCACGTGCTGCCCCCGGAGATCGTCGGGCAATCCGTTGACCTGTCTGCGGAGCATCCGGCCATTCCCGCGAACACCCACACCGTGATTGTGGCGCTCGCCGCAGGCACCCCGAGCGAAGAGGGATACCGCGCGGCCTACGTCGACGGGCTGACCAACCTTCTCGACGCCCTCGATGACGCCGGGGTGGTGCCGCAGCGCTTTCTGCTGGTCTCCTCAACCGCCGTCTACGACGTGACGGACGGCAGCTGGGTCGACGAAAACACTCCAGCGACCTCCGCGTCACCCAAAGACCGCATCCTCCTCGAGGCCGAGCAGCTGGTGGCGGCCCGGGTGCCGCACGCCGTGGTGTTCCGCCTGTCGGGCATTTACGGTCCCGGCCGCGAACGGCTCCTCACGCAGGTGCGCGAGGGTCGCGCAACGATCGGTCGCACACCGCGCCACACCAACCGCATCCACCGCGATGATGCGGCCGCGGCCATTGTGCATTTGGTGCGAATGGATGCCCCGGGCCACACCCTTTTTCTCGGCGTCGACAACAACCCGGCGACCTCCGACGAGGTCTACACCTTCCTCGCCAACGAGCTCTCCGCGGCGCCGCCCACCGTCTCCGACACAGTTTCGGACCGCGGTGGCGACAAGCGCCTGCGCAACGACCGGCTGCGCGCGACGGGCTTCGAATTCACCTACCCCGACTACCGCTCGGGCTATCGGGCACTGATCGCGGGCGAGGGAACTCGCCACCCCTAACCGGACGTGGCGCGGAGCATCCACCGCGCCCGCAATGATCGCCGACGGTCACCCGACGGTCAGCCCCGCAGCGCACCCAGCGGATTGATGGTTTCGCGAGGCTAGTGTTAGCGCGTGGAAACCGTGCTGCTCTACATACTGGGCATTCTTGTGATCGTTGTGGGCCTTGCCCTGTCTATCGGCCTGCACGAGATCGGACACCTGCTTCCCGCCAAGCTGTTCGGCGTGCGGGTGAGCCAGTACATGATTGGCTTTGGCCCCACCATTTGGTCCCGTAAAAAGGGCGAAACGGAGTACGGCGTCAAGGCGCTGCCCCTGGGTGGCTACATCTCCATGTCGGGAATGTACCCGCCGGCGAAGACCGGGGGAGCGGCTCGCGAGGCCAGCACCGGGTTCTTCCAAACCCTGGTTCAGGATGCCCGCTCCGCCTCTGCCGAAACCGTGATGGTCGAAGAAGAACATCGCACCTTCTACCAGCTGCCGGTCTTCAAACGGATCATCATTATGCTCGGCGGGCCGGTGATGAACCTGCTCATCGGACTCGTGCTCTACGCCGTTCTGCTCTGCGGATTTGGTATCGGCCAGGTCAGCACCACCATCGGGTCGGTGTCGGCCTGTGTGATCCCGCAGTCCAGCACCCAGACCGAGTGCGAAAGCACCGACGCCGTCGCCCCGGGTGCCGCCGCCGGCCTCGAGCCCGGCGACCGCTTTGTCAGCGTCAACGGAACCCCCATCACGGAGTGGACTCAGGCTACCGAGTTCATCCGCGATAGCCCCGGCGAGCCCCTCACCGTGGTGGTCGAGCGTGACGGCGAGAACCTGACCCTCACTGCGACGCCGCTGCTCACCGAGCGCTACGTGTACAACGACAGCAACGAGGTTGTCACCGACGCCGACGGCAACACCGTCACAGAAGAGGTCGGATTCCTCGGCATCGGCGCCGCCAGCGAAACCGTTCGCCAGCCCGTCTCCGCCGTGCTGCCCGCCGTCGGTGAGAACATCGGCGCCGTGGTGCACATCATTGTGAACCTGCCCGAGCGGCTGGTGGGCATCGCCAACGCCGCCTTCGGCAGCGACGAGCGCGACCCCAACGGACCCGTCAGTGTTGTGGGTGTTGGCCGCCTCGCCGGGGAGATCGCGAGCATCGACACCATCCCGATCGTTGATCGTGTGGCGGCCCTGCTGAGCCTGCTGGCCTCGCTCAACATCGCACTGTTTGTGTTCAACCTCGTTCCGCTGATGCCCCTCGACGGCGGTCACGTCGCCGGCGCGCTGTGGGAAGGAATCCGTCGTTTCTTCGCCAAGCTCTTCGGTCGGCCCGACCCCGGTCCCGTCGATACCGCCAAGGTGATTCCTCTCACCCTGGTGGTGGTCATTTTGCTTGGGTCGATGACGCTTTTGCTGGTCTACGCCGACATTGTGAAGCCCATCACCTTCCTCTAGCGGCTCCCGCACAACCCCTGGCGGCAGCTCTCGAAATTTGGGAGGATGCCTCACAGAAGCGGCGCGCCCAGGCCGCTCCCTGCGCGCGCCCAGCGAGAGTCAGAGTGGGAGACGTAGAATCTCCTTCGTGCCTGCAATCAATCTCGGAATGCCCAAAGTGCCGGAAATCCTCGCCCCCCGCCGCAAGACCCGCCAGATCAAGGTGGGCAAGGTGCTCGTTGGTGGCGACGCCCAAGTCAGCGTGCAGTCGATGTGCACCACACCGACGACCAACATCAACGCCACGCTCCAGCAGATTGCGGAACTGACCGCATCGGGCTGCGACATCGTTCGTGTTGCCGTTCCCAGCCGTGATGATGCCGAGGCCCTGCCGATCATCGCGAAAAAGAGCCAGATCCCGGTCATCGCCGACATCCACTTCCAGCCCAACTACGTGTACGCCGCGATCGATGCCGGCTGCGCCGCTGTTCGGGTGAACCCGGGCAACATCCGCAAGTTCGACGACCAGGTCGGCAAGATCGCCGCCGCCGCGAAGGCCGCTGGCGTCTCGATCCGTATTGGTGTCAACGCCGGTTCGCTCGAGCCCTCCATCATGCAGAAGTACGGCAAGGCCACCCCCGAGGCCCTCGTCGAGAGCGCCGTCTGGGAGGCCAGCCTCTTCGAAGAGCACGACTTCCACGACTTCAAAATCTCGGTCAAGCACAACGACCCCGTCATTATGGTGAAGGCCTACCGCTTGCTCGCCGAGCGCGGCGACTGGCCCCTGCACCTCGGTGTGACCGAAGCAGGCCCCGAGTTCCAGGGCACCATCAAAAGCGCCACGGCGTTCGGCATCCTGCTCTCCGAGGGCATCGGTGACACTATCCGTGTCTCGCTGTCGGCCCCGCCTGCCCAGGAGGTCAAGGTGGGCCTGCAGATCCTGCAGTCGCTCAACCTCCGTGAGCGCAAGCTCGAGATTGTGTCGTGCCCGAGCTGTGGCCGCGCGCAGGTCGATGTCTACAAGCTCGCCAACGATGTCACCGCCGGCCTAGAGGGAATGACCGTTCCCCTCCGCGTCGCCGTGATGGGCTGTGTTGTCAACGGACCCGGCGAAGCGCGCGACGCCGACCTCGGAGTTGCCAGCGGTAACGGCAAGGGCCAGATCTTTGTGAAGGGCGAGGTCGTCAAGACAGTGCCCGAGGCGCTTATTGTGCCGACCCTCATCGCCGAGGCCAAGCGCCTCGCGGCCGAGATGCCCGCCGGTGAGATCGGTTCGCCGGTCGTTCTCACCCCGTAAGCGGGTCGTTCTCACCTAGTCAGTTCCTTGCCACCTCGTTACTCCCTCGCCCGTTGTTGATGGACTGGGTCGGGATGCTTGAGGGCTTTACGCTGCCCCCGCACCACAATTGAGTCCGCCGTGCGGCTGCTAGAGCTTCCGTGCATCGACGCATAGCGCGACGTCCAGCCTTCGCTCGCTAGGATTGAGCGCGTGCCAACACGCCTCTCACACCTTTTTGTCCGTACCCTCCGCGAACACCCGTCGGATGCCGAGGTCACGAGCCACCGTCTGCTTGTGCGCGCGGGCTACATCCGTCGCCAGGCTCCGGGTATTTTTGCCTGGCTCCCGCTGGGCCTCAAGGTGCGCCGCAAGATCGAGGCCATCATCCGTGCGGAGATGGAAAACGCCGGTGCGCAGGAAGTCCACTTCCCCGCACTGCTGCCCCGCGAACCCTACGAAGTGACCGGACGCTGGGAAGAGTACGGCGATGGCCTGTTCCGGTTGCAAGACCGCAAGGGCGCCGACTACCTTCTGGCTCCGACACATGAGGAGGTCTTCACTCTTTTGGTGAAGGACCTCTACAGCTCGTACAAAGACCTTCCCCTGTCGATCTATCAGATTCAGGACAAGTACCGCGACGAGGCACGCTCGCGCGGTGGCCTGCTGCGTGGACGCGAGTTCACCATGAAGGACGCATACTCCTTCGACTACACCGACGCCGGACTCGACGCGAGTTACCAGGCTCAGCGTGACGCCTACGAGCGCATCTTCACGCGCCTCGGACTCGAGTACGTCATCGTGAAGGCCGACGCCGGTGCCATGGGCGGATCCCGCAGCGAAGAGTTCCTGCACCCGATGGCCGCCGGTGAAGACACCTTCGTCCGGTCGGCCAGCGGTTACGCGGCCAACGTCGAGGCGTACACCACCACCGTCCCCGACGCGATCGACTTCACCGACTTCGCGGCGCCGACTGTCTTCGACTCGCCGAACACGCCCACCATCCAGACTCTCGTTGACCTCGCCAACGCCGAGCAGCCCCGCGCTGACCGTCCGTGGACCGCGGCCGACACCCTGAAGAACGTCGTTCTCGCCCTCACCCACCTCGACGGCACCCGCGAGCTGCTGGTCATCGGTCTTGCCGGCGACCGCGATGTTGACCTCAAGCGTGTTGAGGTTGCCGTCGCTCCCGCCAGCGTCGACGCGGCCAACGAAGCCGACTTCGCCAAGAACCCCAACCTCGTCAAGGGCTACATCGGACCCTGGTCCGAAATCGGTCCCGTGCTCGGCGAAGAGTCGGCCACCAGTATCCGGTACCTCCTTGATCCCCGCATTGTTGACGGAACCCAGTGGATCACCGGCGCCAACGTTGACCAGAAGCACGTGCTTGGCCTGGTTGCCGGCCGTGACTTCTTCGGCGACGGCTTCATCGAAGCATCCGACGTCCGTGCCGGCGACCCGGCTCCCGATGGCTCTGGCCCCCTCGAAACCGCACGCGGTATGGAGATCGGCCACGTCTTCCAGCTCGGCCGCAAGTACGCCGAAGCGCTCGGCCTCAAGGTGCTCGACGAGAACGGCAAGCTCGTCACCGTCACCATGGGCTCCTACGGCATCGGTGTCACCCGCATTTTGGCCGTGATCGCCGAGAGCAACAACGACGCGAAGGGCCTCATCTGGCCCCGCAACGTCTCGCCGTACGACGTGCACATCGTCGCGACGGGTAAGGACGCCGTTGTCTACGAGGTCGCGGAGCAGCTGTCGGCAACGCTCGAGGCATCGGGAATGGACGTGCTGTTCGACGACCGTCCCAAGGTCTCACCCGGTGTGAAGTTCGGCGACGCCGAACTGCTCGGTGTGCCCATCATTGTGATCGTTGGCCGCACCGCAGCCGAGGGCACGGTTGAGCTCTGGGACCGCCGCACCGGCGAACGTACCCCGGTCGCCGTGGCCGACGTCGCTGCAGAGATCGCCAAGCTGTGACGATCACCGCGCCCGCCACCATGAAGGCAGAAGACCGCGCCCGCGCCGCCGGCATCCTGTCTGCCGTCAGCGCGGCGTACAGCGCCAAGGTGGTCGGGCAAGACGGACTGAAGCAGAGCCTGCTCATCGCCCTGATCACCGGCGGCCACGTGCTGCTGGAGAGTGTGCCGGGGCTGGCCAAAACCACCGCAGCGCAGGCCCTCGCCGACTCGGTCCAGGCCGAGTTCCGTCGTATCCAGTGCACACCCGACCTGCTGCCAAGCGACATCATCGGCACCCAGATCTTCGACTACACCAACTCGACCTTCGAGACGCAGCTCGGCCCGGTGCACGCCAACTTTGTGCTCCTCGACGAGATCAACCGCTCGAGCGCGAAGACCCAGAGCGCCATGCTCGAGGCCATGCAGGAGCGCCAGACCACCATCGGCGGAACCGTCTACCCGCTGCCGTCCCCGTTCTTGGTGCTCGCCACGCAGAACCCCATCGAGCAGGAGGGCACGTACCACCTGCCCGAGGCGCAGCTCGACCGGTTCCTCCTCAAAGAGGTGCTCGACTACCCGACCTTCGCGGAAGAACTCGAGATCATCGACCGCGTCGACTCGGGCGTCTTCTCGCACGACCAGGCTCCCGCGGCGAACCTCGACGACGTCACGTTTTTGCAGAACCTCGTTGGCGAGGTCTACCTCGACCAGTCGATCAAGAACTACATCGTGTCGGCCGTCTACGTCACTCGTCACCCGGAGAAGTACCTCACCCCGCAGCTCGCCGGCTGCATTGAGTACGGGGCAAGCCCGCGAGCGAGCATCGCGTTCAGCCGTGCCGTGCGTGCACTCGCCCTCATCCAGGGTCGCGACCACGTCATCCCCGACGACGTCAAAGCTCTTCGCCACGTGATCCTTCGTCACCGCATCATTCTCAACTTCGAGGCCATCGCCGAAGACATCAAACCGGAGACCCTGATCGACGCTGTCTTCGCCGCGATCCCCTCGCCGTAATCCATGGCGAGTCTTCTCCGTCGTGTTAAGACCCGGCTGGCTATCCACGCGCATCGTAAGGTGCGGGGGATGCTCGACGGCGAATACGCCTCGGTGTTCCACGGTCGAACCATCGAGTTCGATGACCTGCGACCCTACGTAGCGGGCGACGAACCGCGGGACATCGACTGGAAGGCCACGGCCCGCCACGGTGCGCCGCTTGTGCGCCGGTACATCGCCTCGCGCAAACACACCGTGCTGATGCTGGTCGATACCGGACGCAACATGGCCGCCCTCGCGCAGAGCGGCGAGGTCAAAAGCGAGATCGCGATTATGGCGACCGGAATTCTCGGGTACCTCGCGCTGCAGCACGGCGACCGCGTCGCGCTGGTCGCTGGCGACTCTGAGAACAGTGTGTTCCACCGCGAATCCTCGACCGAGGCCCACCTCGAGCGCCTCCTGCAGAGCATCGACCGCGCCACCACACTCGAGTCCCCGCGCAGCGACCTCACTACACAGCTCGCGTTTGTCGCCCGGGCATTCCCCCGCCGGATGATCCTGCTGGTTGTCGCCGACGACCGTGAACTGGGGGAGGAGGAAGCCCGCATCCTGCGACGCCTCTCTGCCCAACACGAAATCCTCTGGCTCACCGTCGCCGACGCCGATCTCTTGCGCCGGGACTGGACCGAACAGGGAATGCACGACGTCGCGACCACCTCGTCGCTCCCCGCATTCCTCCGCGCCGATCCCACCCTCCGCGCCGACTTCGACCGAAGTGTGCAGGAGCGCGCCGACCGCACCGAAGACCTCTTCACCCGCCTCCACATCAGCAGCCAGCGGCTCACCTCCAGCGCTGACGTGGTGCCCGGCCTGATTCGCCTGTTGGAGGTGCACCGCCATGCTCGGAGATAACGGCTTTTTCGCCCCCGTGCAGTACAACCCGCTGTGGCTACTCCTCGGTGCCCTGCTGGTACTGCTTGTTGTTGCCTGGTTTGTGCTGGTGCCGCTGCTGACCCGCCCGCGCCCCATTGTGTCTGAGGCCAGCGCCCGCGCGGCCCTGGTGCCGCAGATTCGTGCGCGCTACGACACCCTCATCGCCGATGTCGCCGTCGCCCATGCCCGAGCCCAACTCACCAACCGCGAGGCGCACCAGAAACTCAGTGCCCTGGTTCGTGCTTTCGCCCATGAGACCAGTGGCTACCCAGCATCCGCCATGACCCTGTCTGAGCTGCGTGCCCTGAACCTTGCCGGACTCACCTCTGCCGTCGAGCAGTTCTACCCCGCCGAGTTCGGTGTCGCCGACTCCGGCAGCGTTGAGCTCTCCGTCGCCGAGGCCCGACGAGTTGTCGCCGAGTGGTCGCAGGTGGTGCGATGATCTCCGCTTTTATCAACTGGTGGATGCCCATTGCCGCAGTTCTGGTGATGGCCATCGTCCTTGTGATCTACGAGCGCCGCCGCCGCGCGCGCCAACGTACGGGTTCAGCGTCACTTCCCGTCGCCCACAGCGACCGGCTCACCGCGCTCCCGAGCTACCGCCGAGCCCTGCGTCGCTATCGGGTGCTGCTCAGCGCCTCGGTCGCGCTGGTGCTTGTGGCGTTGCTCGCGAGCATCACGCTGGCCTCTCGCCCGGCGACCCCCGCGTTCTCCCAGCCCGACCTGGCGAGTAGGGACATTGTGCTCTGCCTCGACGTCTCCGGCTCGATGGTCGACTACGACGCCGAGATCGTCGACGTTTTCTCCGAACTTTCGAGCCAGTTCACGGGGGAGCGCATTTCGCTGGTGCTCTTCAACGCGTCCGCCGTGACGTACTTCCCGTTGAGCCGCGACTACGACTACATTGCGCGCCAGCTCGACCGGGTCAAGGTCGCCTTGGAAACGGACGACGACCTGCTGTACTCCGGCACCCTGCTCGGCGACGGGTCCTCGCTGGTGGGCGACGGCCTCGCAGCCTGCTCACTCCGCTTCGACGCTCCCGAGACCGACCGCTCGCGGTCGATCATCTTCGCGTCCGACAACGTGTTGGCCGGAACATCCATCTACACACTCCCGCAGGCCGGCGAGCTCGCCGCGCAGAACAACATCCGCGTCTACGGCATCAACCCCGGTGACACCGCGGCGCGCGAGTACCTCAACGCGCAGTCCACCGAGTTCGAAGCGGTTGTTCGTGCCACGGGAGGTGCGTACTTCGCCCTCGACGACCCGAATGCAATCCCATCAATCGTTGACCGCATCGCCGCCGAGCAGGCGGTCGCCCTGCCCGGCGAACCGCAGCTCATCCTCGCCGACCGTCCGGTGTGGCCCTTCCTTGCGTTGCTGATCGGCATTGCCGGCTACCTCGTTCTGCTCTGGAGGGTGCGCCGCTGATGACTCTTTCACCCATGCTTCCCCTCGCACTTCTCATCCCCATCGGGGTGATCCTGCTTGGATTTGTGATCTGGCAGATCCTGCGCCACCGCGGCACACCGCTGGCGCTCGACTGGCTGGCGCGTCTTGCGCTCGTTGCCCTTGTGCTTCTGTTGTCGATCCGTCCTGCGATCGCCGGCAGCGACCCCGGATCCACCTCCGAGGGTGGCCTCGAGGTTTATTTTGTTGTGGACACCACGAGCAGCATGGCCGCCGAAGACTACGAGGCCGCGCCGCGCCTCGACGGTGTTAAGGCCGACATCGGCGGTATCGCCCGATCACTGTCTGGCGCTGAGTTCTCCCTCATCACCTTCGACTCCTCCACCGTGCAGCGGATGCCGCTCTCGGGCGACGTCACCGCACTGCGCTCGGCGGTGACCGCGATCACCCAGGAGGTCACCGCCTACTCCTCCGGCAGCAGCATCGACGAGCCAATCGAACTCGTCACCCGTATCCTCACCGAGGCCGGCGAAGACAACCCCGACCGCCCGAGGATCATCTACTACTTCGGTGACGGTGAACAGACCGCCGACGCGGAGCCGGAGAGCTTCGAGTCGCTCGCCTCTCTCGTCACCGGCGGAGCAGTGCTGGGGTACGGCACCGACGAGGGTGGGCGGATGCTCACCTTTGATGGGTACAACGACGAGCAGAGCGCGCCCGGCTACATCATTGACTACAGCGCCTCACCGCCCACCGATGCGATCTCCCGCATCGACGAAACCCGGCTGGGAAACATCGCCGACCAGCTCGGCGTCGAGTACCTGCACCGCACCCCCGGCGCTCCATTGGAGCCCCTCGTCGCCGGTATCGACGTTGCCGCGCCGTCACTCGACAGCGAGCCAGCGGGCGCCGCAGTAGAACTGTATTGGTGGGTCGCGATCCCCATCGCCCTCCTCCTCATCCGCGAACTGCTCGGCACCGCCACCGCGCTCGGTGAGCTGCGGCAACCCACACTCGCCCGCCCACGCCGGGAGAAGTCGAAATGACTACCACCGAATACGACCCCTTCGCCGACCTCGCTCCGGCCCAGGACATCCCGCAGCCCCCGCCCCGCAGGCCGGGAACGGTCGAAGGCAACCGTCGCCGTACACGCCTGCGCCGCAATCTTCTGCTGTTCTCCCTGCCGGTTGTTGCGGGAGTGCTTGTTGTGGCGGGATGGCTGATCAACCTGTCTGGCACAGCGTCGGCCGGGCTGGCCGAGTACCAGCGCGGCAGCTACGTCGTCTCCTCCGAGACATTCGGTGGCCTCCTGACCCACAACTACGTCGAGAAGTGGATTCCCTACTTCGACCGAGGTGGAGCCCTCGCCGCCGACCAGGACTACATCCCCGCAATCGACGACTTCGAACGAGCCCTCGAGTTCGCCCCCGCGGCACACCGGTGCGAGGTCATCGTAAACCTCTCACTCAGCTGGGAGCGACTCGCCGATGGGTACGCACAGAGCGGACTGTATTCCGGCGCCGCCCAGCTCTACCAGACGTCGCTCGACGTGCTGCAGGGCGAAGACTGCACCCCGCCCGAAGAGCCCGTGCAGGGACGTGACCCGGGCGAGGAACTCGACATCGCCGAAGGCCGTGTGCAGGCGAAGCTCGATGCCTCTGAATTCCTCTACGAACAGGGCGACACGGGGGAGCCGAGCACTCCCGAACAGCGCCAGCAGGAGCTACAGGAGCAGGGCGACGACGCGGCCCAGCAGCAGGCCGAAGACGACGCCCGCGAACGCGGCGAAGAGAGCCCGGGACCGGTCACCGACAAACCCTGGTGACGTTGCGAACTCTGGGATGCCTCCAGTTCCGGTACCGTAGGGGATAGACATCCGCCGGCACCCTGCTGCGGAGTCACAAAACCTAAATAGTGGAGGCCCTCAGTGGACATCGACCTGAGCGTGCTGCGTCTCTTGGAGCGCGAGCGAGAAATTCCCTTCGAGGAACTCGTGCAGATCATCGAACAGGCCATTCACACCGCCTATCTCAAGCACGCGGGAGAGGCCGAGCAGAAGCCCGGCGATCCCGTACTGCCGAAATCGCGTGTTGAGTTGGACCGCAAGACCGGCCACGTCGCCGTATACGTCGAAGAACACGACGAAGACGGAAACCTCATTGGCGAAGCGGTGGACACGCCGAGCGACTTCGGCCGTATCGCCGCCTTCGCCGCAAAGCAGGTCATCAACCAGCGTCTGCGCGACATCGCCGACGACCAGGTGTTGGGCGAGTTCAAGGGTCGTGAGGGTGACATCGTTGCCGGGATTATCCAGCAGGGACCCAACCCCCGCATGATCCACGTTGACCTCGGAACCATCGAAGCCATCCTTCCGCCAGAAGAGCAGGTTCCGAGCGAGGACTACAAACACGGCACGCGTATCCGTGTGTACGTCACGAGTGTGAGCAAGGGACTCAAGGGGCCGCAGATCACTGTGAGCCGCACACATCCGTCCCTCGTTCGCAAGCTTTTTGCACTCGAGGTTCCGGAGATTGCCAGCGGCGTGGTGGAGATCACCTCACTCGCCCGCGAAGCCGGTCACCGCACCAAGATCGCCGTGCGCGCCACGCAGCCCGGAGTCAACGCCAAGGGCGCCTGCATCGGTGAACTTGGCCAGCGAGTGCGCGCCGTGACCGCCGAGCTCAACAACGAGAAGATCGACATCGTCGACTACTCCGAAGACCTCGCCACGTTTGTTGGCAACGCCCTGTCGCCCGCGAAGGTGACCAGCGCGTTTGTTATCGACGAATCGCTCAAGGCTGTTCGTGCGCTTGTTCCCGACTACCAGCTGTCGCTGGCCATCGGCAAGGAGGGCCAGAACGCCCGCCTCGCCGCAAAGCTCACGGGCGCCCGAATCGATATCCAGCCGGATTCGATTCTCGAGTCCTGATTTCGACCAGAGTTTCACCGCGAGTCTGCGCGTGTCGGAGCGATTGCCCCCGGGTAATCGCTCCGAGCAGAACTCGCAACAGACTCGAGGGGGTACTATGGAACCCGTAAGAACCTGCTTGGGCTGCCGTTCGCGAGCCGATAAATCCACTTTATTGAGGGTCGTCGCCGTGGATGGCGCGGTGATACCGGATCCGTCCGCGACACTGCCTGGCCGTGGCGCGTGGGTCCATCCCACCACCGAGTGCGTTGAGAAATCGATCGTACGCAAGACCTTTGGTCGTGCGTTGCGCGTGTCCTCATCGCTTGCCACCGAGCAGATCCTCGCACTAGTGGAGAGTCCCCGCGGTTCTACCGCTGGAGAATCCCCACAAACAGTCGGAACCTCGTCCGAGGCTCCTCAAAGAAAAGGCTGATTGACCTATGGACAACTAATGAGCGGCTCGAAATGAGACCCGTCCGTATTTAGTGGTCTGCCCCTGTCCGGGTGCAGACCTGGAACAGGAGAAAAGTGGCTGCCAAACCACGCGTACACGAAATTGCCGCCGAACTCGGCGTCGACAGCAAGGTTGCCCTCGACAAGCTCAAGCAAATGGGCGAATACGTCAAGGGACCCTCGTCCAGCATCGAGCCCCCGGTTGCGCGCCGGCTGAAGGCTGCGCTCGAAGCTGAGGGAATCAAGCCTGCGGCTGCTGCCGCACCGGCTCCCGCCAAGCCCGCGACGCCGCGTCCCGCGCCTCGTGCCACCCCCGGACCGCCTACCCCGGCGCCCGCACCTACTCCTGCGCCCGCACCCGCGGCCAACGAGCCCGTTGTCGAAGCAGTTGCTCCGACCCCGCCGCCGTTGACCGTCGCCGAGCGCCAGGCCCAGGCCGAAGCAGCTGCAGCGAAGCCCGCCGCAGAAGCCACGTCTGAGGGAACCGCCGGCTCCGCCGACGCTCCCCGTCCTTCTGGAATTCCCCGCCCGGGTGCTCCTCGTCCGGGTAACAACCCGTTCGCGAGCAACCAGGGTATGCAGCGTCCCGGTGCTCCTCGTCCGGGCAACAACCCGTTCGCGAACAACCAGGGCATGCAGCGCCCCGGTGCCCCCGCGGCAGCCGGCGCTCCCGGAGCGATCCCTCGCCCCGGTGCTCCTCGTCCTTCCGCGCCCCGCCCCGGAGCCCCCCGTCCGGGTGGACCCGGCCAGGGTGCACGTCCCGGTGGCTTCGGCCAGCGTCCCGCCGGTCCCGGCGGAGCCCCGTACCAGCAGCGTCCAGGCGGCCCCGGCCGTCCGGCCGGTGGTGGCTTCCAGCGTCCCGGTGGCGCCCCCGGCGCAACCCCCGGCTTCGGTGCACCTCGCCCCGCCGGTGGCGGTGCTGGTGGTCGTGGTCGTGGACCCGGCGGCGGTACAGCCGGTGCATTCGGTCGCGGTGGCGGCAAGAGCAAGGCTCGCAAGTCGAAGCGTACGAAGAGAGCCGAATTCGAGCTCAGAGAAGCCCCGTCGCTTGGTGGCGTGAGTGTTCCCCGTGGAGATGGCAGCACCGTTGTGCGCCTTCGCCGCGGAGCATCCATCACGGACTTCGCCGACAAGATCGACACAAGCCCCGGTAACCTCGTCACCGTTCTGTTCCACCTGGGACAGATGGCGACCGCAACCGAGTCCCTCGATGAGGCAACCTTCGGAATCCTCGGAGACGAGCTGGGCTTCAAAATCCAGATGGTTTCTCCCGAGGACGAAGACCGCGAACTGCTCAGCGGTTTCGGTATGGACCTCGACCAGGAACTCGAAGACGAAGACGACTCGGACCTCGAGATCCGTCCTCCCGTTGTTACGGTTATGGGTCACGTCGACCACGGAAAGACCAAGCTCCTCGACTCCATCCGCCAGGCCAACGTGGTCGCGGGCGAAGCCGGCGGAATCACGCAGCACATTGGTGCGTACCAGGTCTGGACCGAGCACGAGGGCCACGAGCGCGCCATCACCTTCATTGACACCCCGGGCCACGAGGCGTTTACCGCCATGCGTGCACGTGGTGCTCAGGTGACCGACCTCGCGATCCTCGTTGTCGCAGCCGACGACGGAATCATGCCCCAGACGGTTGAGGCACTGAACCACGCCCAGGCCGCCGGCATCCCGATCGTTGTCGCGGTGAACAAGGTGGACAAGGTCGGCGCAAACCCGGCCAAGGTTCGCCAGCAGCTCACCGAGTTCGGACTCGTCGCGGAGGAGTACGGCGGAGACACGATGTTCGTTGACGTTTCGGCGCTCAACAACATCGGTATCCCCAAGCTGCTTGACGCAGTGCTCCTGACGGCTGACGCAGGTCTCGACCTTCGCGCCAACCCGAACAAGGACGCCCGTGGTGTCGCGATCGAAGCACGCCTCGACAAGGGACGCGGTGCAGTTGCAACCGTGCTCATCCAGTCGGGAACGCTCCGCGTCGGAGACTCCATCGTCGCCGGTACCGCGTACGGCAAGGTTCGCGCCATGTTCGACGAAGACGGCGTTGCCGTTGTCGAAGCACAGCCGGCCCGCCCCGTGCAGGTACAGGGTCTGTCCACCGTGCCTCGCGCCGGTGACACCTTCCTTGTTATCGAGGACGACCGCACCGCCCGTCAGATCGCTGAAAAGCGCGAAGCCGTCGAGCGCAACGCTCAGCTGGCCCGTGCCCGCAAGCGCATCACGCTGGAAGACTTCACCCGCGCTCTCGAAGAGGGCAAGGTCGAGTCGCTCAACCTCATCATCAAGGGTGACGTTTCGGGTGCTGTTGAAGCACTGGAAGAGTCGCTCCTCAAGATCGAGGTCGACGATTCCGTCGCCCTGCGTATCATCCACCGCGGTGTTGGTGCTGTCACCGAGAGCGACGTCAACCTCGCTACCGTCGACAACGCGATCATCATCGGATTCAACGTCCGCCCCGACACGAAGGCTCGCGAACGCGCTGCCCGTGAAGGTGTTGACGTGCGCTTCTACTCGGTCATCTACGCCGCGCTCGAAGACATTGAGAACTCCCTCAAGGGAATGCTCAAGCCCGAGTTCGAAGAGGTGCAGTCGGGTGTTGCCGAGGTCCGCGAGGTCTTCCGTTCTTCCAAGGTCGGAAACATCGCCGGTGTCATCGTGCGCTCGGGAACCATCACGCGAAACGCCAAAGCGCGGGTTATCCGCGAGGGTGTTGTGGTTGGAGACAACCTGGCCATCGAGTCGCTGCGTCGCTTCAAGGACGACGTCACTGAGGTTCGTACGGACTTCGAGGCCGGTATCGGTCTTGGCAAGTTCAACGACATCCAGATCGGTGACGAGATCGAAACCATCGAAATGAAGGAGAAGCCGCGGGTCTAACCCCACGGCTGTCAGGGGTCGTCGTTTCCGTATCGGGAACGGCGGCCCCTGACCCTTACCCGCACCACCTGTTTTGTTTCACCCCAGCACTACCCACACTCATATCAAGGAGAGCACCATGGCTGATCCGGCACGCGCCGCCAAAATGGCGGACCGCATCAAGGTCATCATCGCGAAGACACTTGAGCGCGGCCTCAAAGATCCCCGTCTGGGATTTGTGACCATCACCGACGTTCGGGTGACCGGCGACCTCCAGCACGCCTCCGTGTTCTACACGGTCTACGGCACGGACGAGGAGCGCAGCGAGTCCGCCGCGGCCCTCAAGTCGGCCACCGGAATGCTGCGCAGCGAAGTGGGAAAGAACATCACCGCACGGCTCACCCCGTCGCTCGAGTTCATTCCCGACGGAATCCCCGAGAATGCTGCTCTCATCGACTCCCTTTTGGTCGAAGCCCGCAACCGCGACCTCGAAGTTGCAGGTCTTGCGCAGACGGCGAACTACGCCGGTGACGAAGACCCGTACATCAAGCCGCGCGACTTCGACGAAGAAGACGATGAAGACGACGACGAAGACGATGAGGACGACGATGACGACGCGACCTTCACGTCGGGTCCGCGCCCGTAACCCTCGCTTTATGGTGCGGGATGCTCTGTCGAACTAGAACGAACAGTGCGACATATCTCCACACAACACTGGCTCCGTGCCTCCTGGCAGCGCCCATATTGGGTCTCTGCAGGGACGGCGCGGAGCCCTTTGTGGTTCCGCGCGGATCTCGTCGCACTAGGGGCCTCGACGCGCAGTCCTCGTGATAACCGGGGTCGCAACGCGCAGCGTTCGCCTCGCCATGGGCCAGAAGGAGCAGTGCTCGCCGCGCCAGGGGCCAGAAGCGCCACCTGTCCTCGGTAGCAGGGGCCGGTAGCCGCAACCCTTTCCAGAGCAGGGGCCGAAGTGCGCACCAGGAGATGATTTTTAGGCCCCTGATGGGTTCGGGTGACCCCGGGCGCGAGAGTGCCTGCGCGTTCTTGCCCCTGTAGCGGCGAGACGAGTCAGGCGGGCAGCGAGACGAGTCAGGCGGGCAGCGAGACCAGTCAGGCGGGCAGCTAGCGACGAGTCGAGTCAGGCGGGCAGCTGGTAGTGGCCGTCGACCGTCTCGAAGACCAGCCCGTCACGCAGCAGGCCCGCGAGGGAGCGGTCGCGCTGCACGGCATCCGCCCACACCAGCACAATCTCAGCACCCGTCACCGGGATATCGCTCGCACGTAACTCAGCCATGATCTTGCCGCGCACCTGGCGGTCGGAGCCCTCGAACTTCTTCTGCACCGGCCGACGCACACCCTCGAACGCCGGATAGCCCGCCGCGCGCCAGGCGCAGGAGTCAATGAGCGGGCACTCGCCACACTTTGGCGAGCGGGCAGTGCACACAATGGCACCGAGCTCCATAATGCCGGCGTTGGCGATGCAGGACTCCTCGATGTCGGTCGGCAGCTGAGCCTCCATCGCGGCGAGGTCCCGGCGGGCGGACGGCGCACTCGGCTCGGCGACCCCGTCGACGGCGCGAGCGAGCACCCGCCGCACATTGGTGTCGACCACGGGGTGGCGGTGTCCATAGGCGAAAACGGCGATCGCGCGGGCCGTGTAGTCGCCGATGCCGGGCAGCGCGAGTAGCTCGGTGACGTCGTCCGGTACAACACCACCGTGGCGCTCGGTGATGGCCACGGCAGCGGCGTGCAGGTTGAGGGCTCGGCGTGGGTAGCCGAGGCGATCCCAGGCGCGTACGGCGTCGCCGGAGGGTGCGGCTGCCAGGTCGGCGGGGGTGGGCCAGCGTTCCAGCCACTCCGCCAGCCGCGGGATGACCCGAACCACAGGAGTTTGTTGCAGCATAAATTCGCTCACCAGGGTGCCCCAGGCGGGAAAACCGGGTCGCCGCCAGGGGAGGTCGCGTCCGTTCACGAGAAACCAGTCGCTGACTATCCGGGCAATGCTCACCCCACAAGATTAGGCTGGAGAACATGACAAAGTGGGCACCGGAGCGCAAAGACACGATTGCAGCTCTTGCGGATGAGATTCTTCACAACTATGGCCGAGGCCGCGTAGTGGTGGCGATCGACGGGCCGGACGGTGCAAGCACCGGTGACTTCGCTGACGACGTCGCCACGGCGCTGCGGTCGGCGGGACACTCGGCATTCCGGGCATCCATCACCGATTTCCAACGCCCCCGCGCCGAACGCGAAACCCGCGGGGCCGACTCTGCAGAGGGCTACTACCGCGACAGCTTCGACTATTCGGTGCTGCGACGGGTGCTGATCGAACCGTTCCGTCTCGGCGGGAGTACCGCTTTTGTGACGGCCGCCTTCGACGCCAGCCGCGACGCCCAGATCGAGCCGAAGTGGCTCACCGCGCCGGACGACTCGATTCTGATTGTGGACGGGGTGTTTCTCAACCGTCCTGAGATTGCCGGGCTCTGGAACTACTCGGTCTGGGTCGACGTGACCCGCGAGAACACGGCTGGCGCTGACACCACCGAGGCCGAGGCAGACCGCCAGAACGCCGCGCAGGCGCTGTACCGCAAGGAGGTTGGCCCCCGCACGCGGGCGACGGCCATCATCGACAACACCGACAACCTGCACCCGCGCCGGAGCTTCGCCGACAGCTGCTGAGCCTGGGGCGGTACCCGCTCATCGTGCGGGCCAGCTAGCGGACATCAGCCAGCGGACGTCCTTGAGCGGACGTCAGCCAGCGGTCGTCAGTGAGCGAACGGCTCAGCGCGTGACGACCCGACGGTCGACGTCATTCGGTCTGACAAATTCGTGCGTGCGCTCCACCTGGTGCACCAGCCCGATAAGGGCCGCGTTCACCGGGGTCTGCACATTCACCGTCGACCCCGCCCGCACCACCGCGCCGTTGAGAAAGTCGATTTCGGTGGATTGTCCGCGCCGGATGCTCTGCAGCGTCGACCCCGGGTTCGGGGTGCTACCCATCCGCGCCACAATTCGGCGGGGGAGAGCCTGCCCCAGGCGAAGCGGGAGTGACGCGAACGTGCGGAGTCGCGCGGCGCTGAGGCCCTGAATGGTTTCGAACCGGATGCCCGTGGCGAAAGCCACTCGAACGGTTTCGCGCATACTCGCGGTCAGTATTCGAAGCAATTGGGCGTCGGCGACCACGGCCTGGGCGCTGAGACCGGTGATTGCCGGCAGCGCGTTGATCTGGTTGACAACGAGTTTGGTCCACTGGGCGCCCGTGAAGTTCGGCAACACCGACACCGGAAGGGCGCCATCGAGTACCCGTTCCACATAGCGCGCGGGCAAGTCGAGGTCGTCGGTGCCCGCACCGGAACTTCCGCCCACAAAGAGCGGGCCAGGCGCGGTGACCGTGATCTCGCCGGGACGCAGGTACGACGAGGCGAACATCGCGAGCCCACCCACCACGTCGGACCGGGTGGCGATTGCGCGGGCGGAGTTCACACCATCGAGGCCGTTCTGCACCACCAGCAGGGGGATCCCACGAAGCACCCCGGTGTTGTCGCCGAGCGCCGCTGCCGCATCCTGCGCCTTGGTGGCGAGAATAACGAGATCCGTGGCACGGTCGAGGGTTTCGCTGGCGGAGACCTCTGCGGTGTGGTCGCCCCACGCGCCCGTCAGACGCAGCCCGTTCTCCCGGATCGCGTCGAGGTGGGCGCCGCGCGCCGTCACCTGCACGTCGTGCCCGGTTCTGCTGAGGAGAGCGGCAAGTGTGCCACCAACGGCCCCAGCTCCGATTACCCCCACCCGCATATCCAAAGCCTATGGTCCTGATAGCCTGCAATGCGTGACAATTGACCCCCCTGTTTCCGCGCGTCGCAGTGGGATACTCTTCGTCGACAAATCCGCCGGTATGACCAGCCACGACGTGGTCTCCCGCGTTCGCAAACTTGCCAATACCCGCAAGGTCGGCCACGCCGGCACCCTCGACCCCATGGCGACGGGCCTCCTGACCCTCGGGTTGAACAGCTCAACGCGCCTGCTGACCTTTATGGTGGGGCTCGACAAGGAGTACCTGGCGACCATCCGGCTCGGACAGACCACCGACACCGACGACGCCGAGGGCACAATTACCTCCGCCGCCGAACCCACGCTGGTTGATGCCGTGGCCGAGGCCGCCATCCACGACGCGATTGTGCCGCTGACCGGCGCGATCTCGCAGGTGCCGAGTTCGGTCAGCGCCATCCGCGTCAACGGGCGTCATGCCTACGAGCTGGCTCGCGCCGGCGAGACCGTGGTGCTCAAATCCCGCGACGTCACCATCTCCGCCTTCGACGTGCTCGACGTGCGCCGGGGCTCGGCCGAGGCCTCCGCGTTTATCGACCTCGACGTGCGGGTGGTGTGCTCGAGCGGCACCTACATCCGTGCGCTCGCGCGCGACCTCGGCGCTGCCCTCGGTGTGGGCGGTCATCTCACCGCGCTGCGTCGGTCGCGGGTTGGCCCGTTTGCCGTGACGGATGCCGCAACGCTCGACGACCTCGACGCTGAACGCGACCTCGTTCCCCCGGAGACCGTGGCCGCAACACTCTTCCCCACACTCGACCTCACCACCGAGCAGGTGCTCGGTCTGTCGCAGGGCAAACGCCTCCCCGGATTCGACGCCGAGGGTGGCCCCATCGCCGCGCTGTCGCCAACCGGACGCCTCGTCGGACTGGTGCAGGTGGTGGGAGGGGTCGTTAAACCCATCGTCAACTTCCCGACACCGGAGGCACTGGCATGATCGAAGTTTTCACCTGGGTGCAGGTCTCGGTCGCAGTCATCGCCGGACTGCTCTGCCTGGTGCTGGGGTTTGCCGGAAAATCCCCGAACGACCTGACCCTGGGATCCCTGGTTCTCGTCGAGGTTCTGCTCCTCGCGCAGTTTGTTGTCGCTCTGGTTGCGCCGGCCGTGGGCAACACCGCGAGCGGCAGTGTGCTCGAGTTTTACGTGTATCTTGTGTCGGCAATCCTCATCCCGCCGGCCGCCGCAATCTGGGCTCTGGTCGAGCGCGGACGCTGGAGCACGGTCATCCTCGGGGTCGCCGCTCTTGCCGTTGCGGTGATGGTCTACCGCATGGAGCAAATCTGGATCTACCAAGTGGCCTAATCTTGGGGGTGATGTCAACACCAACAGCTCCCCGCACGCTCGGCGTCGGCCGCGTCCTCATCGCGGTTTATGCCATCCTCGCTCTCGCCGCGACCGCACGGTCACTGGTGCAGATCATCGAACACTTCGATGTCGCCCCCGTCGCCTATTCACTCTCGGCGCTGTCGGGTGTTGTCTACATCCTCGCCACCATCGCGCTGGTGCGCCGCGGCCCGGTCTGGACCCGCATCGCCTGGGCGACCATCACCTTCGAACTTGTTGGTGTGCTGGTGGTTGGTGTGCTCAGCATCGTTGACCCGGAGCTCTTCCCCTCCGACAGCGTCTGGTCGTACTTCGGTCGCGGATACGTCTTTATCCCACTGGTGCTCCCCATCCTCGGCATGGTGTGGTTGTCACGCCGAGCATCCGCCGCCCGATCGACTCCCGAGGCGGTTTAGTTATGATGATTTTTGATTCGCTGGATGCCGTGGCGCCAGATTTTGGTCCGTCTGCAGTCACGATCGGCAAGTTCGACGGGGTCCATTCCGGCCATCGCCGTATCATCGCCGAGCTGCGGGAAATCGCCGCGGAGCAGTCGCTCCTGACCGCCGTGGTGACCTTCGACCGGCACCCACTGATGCTGCTGAAGCCCGAGATCGCCCCGGCGCCGCTCGTGAGCCTGGAGCAGAAGGTCGAACTCATCGGGTCGCTCGGTGTCGACGCCACCCTTGTGCTCACTTTTGATCAAGAGCTCAGCCAGCGCTCGCCCGAAGACTTCGTCCGCTCGATCCTCGTTGACACCCTCCACGCGAAGGTGCTGCTTGTAGGGTCTGACTTCCGCTTCGGCGCCCGCGGTGCCGGCGACATCACCCTGCTGCGCTCCATGGGCGAGCAGCTCGGTTTTACCGTGCGTGTCATCGAAGACGTGCGTGCCACCGACGGGCGCCGCGCCTCCTCCACCTGGATCCGCGAGCTCCTCGCCGAGGGCCGTGTCGCCGAGGCCGGCGAGCTGCTCGGTTACCCGCCGTGTGTGCGCGCCATTGTGGTGCACGGGGAGAAGCGTGGCCGCGAGCTCGGCTACCCGACCGCGAACCTCGCTCCCAGCCCCGAAGGGCTGATCCCCGCCGACGGTGTGTATGCCGCCTGGGCCACCATCGGCGAAGACCGCTTCCCCGCCGCGGTGTCCGTGGGCAACAACCCCACCTTCGACGGGGTGCCGGAGAAGCGGGTCGAGGCGCACCTGCTCGACCAAGACCTCGACCTCTACGGCCGCACCATCGAGATCGCGTTTGTTGAGTACGTGCGTGGCATGGTGAAGTTCACCAACATCGACGGTCTCATCGCCCAGATGGACGACGACACCGAGCGGGTTCGCGACGTCCTTGGGGTGCGCCGCCCGCTCTAGGCACCGCCCGCCGACACCCTCCACGGATGTCGGCGACCGCCAGGTCCTCGAACCGACCGCTACATCGCCGGCGACCGCTACTCCGCCGACGACAGCTACGCCGCCCCCGCTACACCGCTGGCGCCAGCCGCAGCGTAACGATCTGGAACGCCCGCAGCGAGAGCTGCACGGCACCCGAGCCCGTGCTTGCCGCAGCGCCCGTGCCAACATCCGCGGACACTAACGCCACGGCATCCACTCTCCGCTCCAGCAGGTCCGTCTCGATGACCGACGACACAGCGAATCCGGGCAGAAGGGTCGCACGACCGCGGCTGCCGTTGGCCTCGTAGAGGCGCACAATGACGTCGCCCGAGCCATCTTCGGCGAGCTTGACTGCCTCGATCACCACGGCGGGGTTGTCCACCGTCACCACCGGGGCGATGTCGCCAGCACCCGTAAAGGCGCGCGGCGGCACGTTCAGGCGGTAGCCCTCGGCAACAGCATCCAGCACACTCGCGCTGATACGGATCGATGTCGCCAGACGGTGTTCGCCCTGGTCGGCATGCGGGTCGGGGAAGGTGGGTGCGCGCAGCAGCGATTCCCGCACGAGTGTTGTGGTGCCGCCACTGTCGCGAGTGCGCCGCGTGATGTCGTGGCCATAGGTGGAGTCGTTCGCGATGGCGACTCCGTATCCGGGCTCGCCCACGTGCACCCAGCGGTGGGCGCTGGTCTCAAAGCGCGCGGCATCCCACGACGTGTTGCTGTGGGTTGGCCGGTTGATGTGACCGAACTGGATCTCCGAGGAGGCCCGCTCGGCGTGCACATCGAGGGGGAAGGCGAGCTTCAGCAGCTTCTGACGCTCGTGCCAGTCGACGGTGGTGACGAGGTCGAGGGTGGGGGAGCCGGCGGTCAACGCGAACTCCTGCACAAAGCGCGACTCGCCCCGCGCCCGCGTCACGGTGATTTCAACCCGGTCGGCCCCGTCGGCAGTGATCTCGATCGACTCGACCGAATCGATCAGCGTGCCGTGGCGCTGATAGTGCACATCGATATCCCAGGCGTCCCACTGCGCAGGGGTGTCGCGGTAGATCCACAGCGCTCCAGCGCGCTCACCGGGGGCGACTAGTTCGCGCTCGGCGACGAGATCGTAGAGAGAGGTGATAAGCCCGTCTGAGTCCAGCTGCACCCGCACCAGACCGTTCTCCAGTGTGATCCCCGTGGTGCCCGGGGTGATCGTTGAGGCCTGGTGAATGGATGCTCGGTGCGCAGCTCCCGGCTCGCCTCCAGCTACCCCGGCTACCACAGCTACTGCGACCGCCCCGGCCGCCCCGGCGGCACTGGCACCCAACGCCTGGACGCCGCCGGAGGAGTACGGACCAGCGTTCGCCAGCAGCGCGACATCCCCCTGCCCGGCGAGGGCCGCCAGCGAGTCGGCGATGATCTTTTCGAGCACGATCGCCACTCGCGCGTAGTGTTCCTCGGCCACCTGGTACACCCAGGCAATGGAGGAGCCGGGAAGGATGTCGTGGAACTGCTGCAGCAGCACCGTGTGCCAGGCCTCGGTGAGCTCGGCGTAGGGGTAGGCGGCGCCGGTGCGGAGAGTCGCGGCGGTGGCCCACAGTTCGGCCTCGCGCAGGAGGTGTTCGCTGCGGCGGTTGCCCCGCTTGGTGCGGGCCTGCGAGGTGTAGGTACCGCGGTGGAATTCGAGATACAGCTCGCCCGACCACACCGGTGGGGTGGGGTATTCGGCCTTCGCCTGGTCGAAGAACGCGGTTGGGCTCTGGATCTGCACCGTCGGGGAGCCCTCGAGGCTCCGTGTGCGGGCAGCGGCGGCGAGCATCTCGCGGGTGGGGCCACCGCCGCCATCCCCGTATCCGAAGGGCACCAGCGACGAGTTCGCCTCGCCCTTTTCTTTGTAGTTGCGCTGCGCCCGCGCTAGTTCCTCGCCGGACAGGATTGAGTTGTAGGTGTCGACGGGTGGGAAGTGGGTGAACACGCGGGTGCCGTCGATGCCCTCCCAGTCGAACGTGTGGTGGGGCATCACGTTGGTTTCGTTCCAGGACGGCTTTTGGGTGAGGAAGTACTTCGACCCGGCGGCGCGCACGATCTGGGGCATCGCGGCCGAGTAGCCAAAGGAGTCGGGCAGCCAGACCTCGGGCGGCTCGATGCCGAACTCCCGCAGGAAGAAGCCCTTGCCGGCCACAAACTGGCGAGCCATGGCCTCGCCTCCGGGCAGGTTGGTGTCGGACTCGACCCACATCCCACCCACGGGGATAAACCGTCCCTCAAGAACTCGTTCCTTGATTCGGCCGAACAGCTCGGGGTAGAACTCCTTCATCCAGGCGAACTGCTGGGCGGAGGAGCAGGCGAACAAGAAGTCGGGATTCTCATCCATCAGTGCGAGCACGTTGGAGAACGTGCGGGCGCACTTGCGCACCGTTTCGCGTACCGGCCAGAGCCAGGCCGAGTCGATGTGGGCGTGGCCGATCGCGGTGAGGCGATGGGCGCTCGCGTAGGCGGGGGAGGCGAGCAACGGTGCGAGCACAGCACGGCCCTTCGCCGCAGTGCCGACCACATCGTCGGGATCGACCGCGTCGACGAGGCGTTCGAGCCCACTGAGAACCTCAGCACGGCGGGGGAGTTCTTCGCCGAGCTCACGCCAGAGCCCGTTGAGGGTCCACACGTCCTGCACCAGCTCCCACACCGTGGTGTCGCGGAGGGCAAGGTCGGCCTGACGGAATTGGTAGAGCGGGTCGTCTCCCGAGGTAGCCAGGTCGCCCAACGGGGTCGGCGCGTAGACGGACTCGCCCTGAATGTCGGGATTGGCCGCCGCCTCGAGGTAGAGGTCGATGGTGTCGCCGGGGGAGACGGCCAGCGGAACGTAGGAGTTCATGGGTTCGACGGCTTTGAGAATGGAACCGTCGGCGCCCCAGACCAGCCCCTCCGACTGGAAGCCCGGGTGCCCGCGGTTGAACCCGAGGTCGAGCAGCACCTCGATCGCGCCGTCGGCTACGTCCCAGTCGGCGGGGACAGTGCCCACCAGGTGGATCCAGGTGGTTCCCCAGGGGCGTCCCCAGGCCTGGCCAATCGCGAACGGCGCGAAGTTTTGGGCCACGGCCTCGGCGAACGGAACGGGTTCCCCCGGAGCCACCCACGCGGTCAGCTCCAGCGCGATGCGGCGCCGGTAGGTCGCGGGAACGAGGCGTTCGGAGAGAAAACGGCTGACCCGGAGGTCGATAAGAGAAGCCTTGTCGGGCATGGTGAACCTGGTTCTTTCTCTGAAGTGGTGGCGCTGAAATGGTGGCGCTGGTGTGGTGACGCCGGTGTAGTTCGGTAGTGCGCCAACGGTGGTGTGCTGACGCTGGTGTGATGGATGCCTGGATGCGGAGCTTCTATCCCTTCACCGCACCAGCGAGGGCGAACGAGCCTCCGCCGAGCCGAGTGACAAGCACATACAGCGCGAGCACCGGCACGGAGTACAACAGCGAGAACGCGGCGAGCTGCCCGTAGGCGACCGCACCGTACTGGCCGAAGAAGGAGAAAATGCTCACCGCGGCGGGCTGTTTGTCGGGGCTCAGCAACAGCACAAAGGGGATAAAGAAGTTGCCCCAGGTCTGGATGAACACAAAGATGAACACCACCCCGATACCGGGGCGCATGAGCGGCACCACAATGGTGCGCAGGGTGGTCATCGCCGAGGCGCCGTCGGTCCAGGCGGCCTCCTCGAGTGAGATCGGCACGCTGTCCATAAAGTTCTTCATCATCCAGATCGCCATGGGCAGCGAGGTGGCGGCGAGGAACAAGATGGTGCCGCCGACGGAGTCGATGAGGTTGAACGCCACAAAAAGGGAGTAGACCGGCACCATCATCGCGGTGATCGGAAGACAAGTGCCAAAAAGCACCCCGTAGAGGAACGGTTTATTGATCCGCATTTTGTAGCGGGACAGTGGATAGGCAGCCAGTAGCGAGGCGACGACCGTGAGGATGGCGCATCCACCCGACAGCAGCGTGCTGTTGAGCAACGGGACCAGCGAGCGTTCCGGGGTGAGGATGGATGTGAAGTTATCGAGCGTCAGCGTCTCCGGCCACTTCACTGACAGAGTCGCACGGCTGTCAACGGAGGCCAGCAGCAGCCAGATCATGGGCAGCAGGAAGGCGAGGCCGATGATGACCAGCACGGCGTTTGACAGGCCCTTCATCGCGCGCCGGTTGGGCGAGGCCATACTCGTTCGGGTGCCGAGGGATTTCAGCGACGAGGCCGCGGTCTTCCCCCGCGTGGTGGGGGATGCCGCGGCGTCCGCGGGTGTGGTGATGGCGCTCATAATCAGTCAACCTCCGGTTTGAGGGCTCGGATGTAGAAGACGGAGAACAGCGCCCCGACGAGGAGGAGGATGGTGGCGATCGCCGTGCCGAAGCCGAGCTCGCCGAACTTGAATGCCTCCTGGTAGGCCAGCAGC